>Ga0209297_1000239_pt1 | contig 37601 bp, 35 predicted proteins | sample S_130805_MF_Meta_FD_187322 | JGI IMG/M metagenome (GOLD analysis project Ga0209297, IMG submission 187322) | Freshwater microbial communities from Lake Simoncouche, Canada to study carbon cycling - S_130805_MF_MetaG (SPAdes) (version 2) | ecosystem: Environmental > Aquatic > Freshwater > Lake ...
CAAAAAGAAAAGGACAAGCCTTCTCGGGTTTGACTCTGTAGAACAGGAATAGTGATGAACAACCATGAAATTGCACTCAAGTTTTCGGGAGTGAGTAAAGCATTCGGTCAAGTAGTTGCATTAGATGATTTCGACTTGACTCTCCAACAGGGAGAGCTCGTTACATTGCTTGGGCCAAGCGGTTGCGGAAAGACCACAGCACTGCGCATTGCGGCGGGGTTCGAACGTCCAAATTCTGGATCTGTATTTGTGAAAGACAAGGACGTGACTTCGCTTCCTGCACACACCAGGAATATGGGAATGGTGTTTCAGAATTATTCATTGTTCCCGCACATGACCGTTGCCGAAAATGTTGGATTCGGGCTTCGTGTACGAGGAGTAGATGCGGCTGAGCGAGACATGCTTGTCGTTGAGGCAGTGAGCAGAGTGAGACTTGCTGGCCTTGAGGGCAGATATCCACATCAACTTTCTGGTGGTCAACAACAGCGCGTAGCTCTCGCTCGTGCGCTGGTATTTCAGCCAGAGGTGTTATTGCTTGATGAGCCACTCAGTGCATTGGATGCCAAAGTGCGAGAAGAGTTGCGCGACGAGATTCGGACATTGCAGCGAGATGCTGGAATCGGGGCAATTTTTGTGACCCATGATCAGGATGAGGCGTTGAACATTAGTGATCGTGTGTGTGTGATGAAAGACGGAAAAATTCAGCAAATTGGTTCGCCGCGGGATATCTATTTGCGCCCAGTCAATGGTTTTGTTGCTCGTTTTATCGGTGCAATGAATGTGATTGACATTCAATTTTCACCACAGAACAAACCGCTGATTGCTGGAGTCGAATTAGACAGTTCGGTTACGGGACCAGTTGGAAGCGTGGCTCAAATTTTGGTGCGACCGGATGCTGTTTCTCTGTGCCAGCGCGGAACTTTTGGTTCAATTGATGGGACAGTGGTCGGAGAACACTTCAGTGGGGCAACGACAATTCTTCGCATTCGTCTGGATCGAGCTGAAGTCACCATTAGCGCAATGCTTGTCTCGCGAAATGTTCAATTGAACGTTGGCGATGGTGTTGGCGTGGTCATTGACCCGAATGAGGTTTTACTCGATTCGCAGAATTAGTGCGTATCGATTCCCTGTGGGAGTCTGCTCTGTTCCCAACCCAGTAGTGCTGCGCCTTGTCGGCATGCAAACCTGTCGGTCATTCCACCAACGTAGGCAACTGCATCGCGTAATGCCTGCTGGCTTTGACTTGGAGAAATTTCTTGTTGTGGCTGTCTGGCCATGAGATGCGGGTGAGCAACGTAATGCTCAACCAGTGCACGCAATAAATCGATCACTGATTTTGCTTGATTGCGTGATGCTTCACGCATGTAAATGTTGTCGTAGTTGAATTTGCGAAACGCTGCAAGTGCATCGGCTTCATTTGACTTCATGCCAACGCGGCCGTTATGCAAGCTTGCGCCGATCATGGAAGAAATAAATGCACGTAGCTGGCTGGAACGCGTTTCGCCACAGTACGTGCGCACGATGTCGGGCAACTGACTTGGCGAAACTATTCCAGTAGCAACTGCGTCTTCGAAGTCGTGACAGACATAGGCAATGCGGTCTGCCCACGACACCACTTCGCCTTCTGGCGTTTGTGGGGCAGGGCGTGACCACGAGTGATTGCGAATGCCGTCGAGTGTTTCGGTGCACAGGTTGAGCGGAACCAACGTGACGTCGGCTCCCCACACTGCATGGTCGAAGCCTTCAGGAATGAATGGGCTGAGTGCGTCTTCGCTGGCATGGCCGCCAGGGCCGTGGCCGCAGTCGTGACCAAGCGCGATGGCTTCGGTGAGCGCAACATTGAGGCCAAGAGCACGAGACACTGCAGTAGCAACTTGTGCGACCTCTAATGCATGGGTGAGGCGAGTGCGTTGATGATCTTGTGGGAACACAAACACTTGAGTTTTTCCAGCGAGTCGGCGGAATGCCGAGGCATGCAGAATGCGATCGCGGTCGCGTTCGAAGCACGTTCGGAAAGGATCTTCCTCTTCTGCCACTGCACGATTGCCGGCACCAAATGAACGTGTTGCAAGTGGTGCGAGAAGTTCGTGTTCGCGGGCTTCTCGTTCTTGACGGTCAACAATGTGTGTGCTGCCTGCACCTGCCCAAGAATCGGCGTGGGCAAAACGGATGCCGTCGTTGTCGAAACCATGCATGGTTTGAGCCCAGGCAACTGCTCGCGAGTGCGATTCGCTTGGGTCTTGGCCGTTGTTTGGTGTATTCACTGCATTCACGATATGTCGCTCACGATAGATAAGGGGTGTGGCACTAGTAGCCTAGAAACCCCCTATGAGTGCATTTGTCGATGAAGCCCAACTCAACGTTCGCGGTGGCGACGGTGGCTTTGGCTGCGTCAGTTTCCGTCGTGAGGGGCCAGTTGCCTTTGGTGGACCAAACGGTGGCGACGGCGGCGATGGTGGCTCAGTGTGGCTCGTGGCCGATCACAACGTTGCGTCGTTGTTGGCATTTCGCGATCACCCGCACCGCAGGGCCGGCGATGGCGTAAACGGCATGGGTAAGGACTTGCACGGACGCCGTGGAGCCGACCTGATTGTGAATGTTCCTGAGGGAACCCAAGTAAAAGATTTGTATACGGGCGAAGTACTGGCTGACCTACCAGTGCACGGATCGAAGTGGTGTGCATCGCGTGGCGGGCAGGGCGGTCGCGGTAACGCGCGCTTTTTGTCGAACCGTCGTCGCGCGCCAAAGTTTGCCGAACAAGGCGAGCATGGTCTTGACCGCTGGCTAAAACTTGAATTGAAACTGATGGCCGACGTTGCCTTGGTTGGTTTTCCAAATGCGGGAAAGAGCACGTTCATCAGTTCGGTATCGGCTGCAAAGCCAAAGATTGCGAACTATCCGTTCACCACACTTGAGCCGCACCTTGGTGTTGTGCGCTTAGATGCGGAAACAGAATTCATCATCGCCGACATTCCGGGAATTATTGAAGGTGCAAGCCAGGGCAAAGGTCTTGGTCATCAATTCCTTCGTCACATTGAACGCGCTCGCGTGTTGTGCGTGTTGGTCGACCTTGCGCCGATGGATGGTATGTCTGCACAAGAACAAGAACGTATTTTGTTGCACGAGCTGGGCGAGTACCGACCAGACCTCCTGCAACGTCCACGGTTAGTTGTAGCCACCAAGACCGATGCTGCTGAAGCAGAAACCATTGATGCCTGGAAGGGCTCGAAAATGTCTGCGGTTACTCGCGATGGAGTGCGCAAAGTGTTGGGTGACCTTGCCGACTTAGTGAAGCACGCGCGCACACTCGAGCCACCAAAGCAGGGTGCTGTGGTGCTTAAGCCAAAGGCTGAAGGCTCCCGCATTGAAAAGCTTGGCGATTTGGAATTCCGCTTGCATGGCCGCGAAGTAGAACGCGCCGTTGCATTAAATGACGTCACTACTCCAGATGCAATGAATTATATTGATGAGCGATTGAAGGCCCTAGGCGTTCATCGCTTGCTTGCACGCGCTGGTGCTATTGAAGGAACCGTAGTGCACATTGGTACGTTTAGTTTCGAGTACACACCAGAGAGTTAATGATGCGAATCGTTGTCAAAATTGGAACATCATCAGTAACTGATGAGCATGGCGCAATCAACAACCACGCAATTGAAACCTTGTGTGACCAGGTTGCGCAGTTGCGCGAGCAGTCCCATGAAGTGCTGGTCGTAACTTCTGGTGCCGTTGCTGGTGGCGTGGCCGCGCTTGGTATGAGCCAACGCCCAACCGACACTCAAACGTTGCAAGCACTAGCTGCAGTTGGCCAAAGCCAATTGATGAATCGTTACAACGAGTATTTGTCTGCACGCGGACTTATTGGCGCACAGGTGTTGCTCGTGCCAAATGACTTCATTGATCGCACGCAGTATCTACATGCACGCCAAACACTTGGACGCTTGCTTGAGCTTGGATGCGTTCCGATCATTAACGAAAACGATGCCATCGCGAGCGATGAAATTCGCTTCGGCGATAACGATCGCATTGCCGCACTCGTTGCGCACAGCGTTGGTGCCGATGCGCTTGTGTTGCTTACCGACATTGGTGGCTTGTATACCGCGGACCCGCGCACCGACACTTCGGCAACTCTTGTTGAACAAGTTGGAGCAGATGACCCGTTGCTCACTGTGAACGCCGGATCTGCAGGAACCGCACGCGGAAGCGGCGGAATGGCGTCAAAGCTTTCGGCTGCGCGCATTGCTTCGTGGTCTGGTGTGCGCACAGTGATTGCAAGTGCAAGTAGGGCAAACGTGTTGCAGGATGCAATTGACAAAAAACCTGGAGTGGGCACACAGTTCTTGCCGCACAACAGAAACCTCTCTGCGCGAAAACTGTGGATTGCTTTTGCTGCTCAGCACGTAGGTTCGGTGGTTGTTGACGACGGCGCGAAGAACGCATTGATTACGCGCAATACATCGCTGCTACACGCTGGGGTCGTAGAAGTGAGCGGAGATTTTGCAGCAGGGGACACCGTGGAAATTGTTGACGTGCGAGGTGTTTCGTTTGCTCGCGGCATGGTTGGCATCGATGCTGTGCAGGCTGGTGCGGCAGCAGGTTTGCAAAGTGGAGATCTACCTGAAGGTGTAGACCCAGAACTCGTTCATCGCGACGATTTAGTTATCTTGCTCGACAAATAGTCCCGCATTGTCTTTTCACCAAGCGCACTGAGCGCAACTGCATACGTTGCTGCACCAATCAACGTGCCGGCGATAACGCTGGTGAGCGATCCAATGCCGGCTTCGCTGCCGATATGGCGGATTGAAAACCACACCACGCAGGTCATTGCACCTGCGGCAATGGCGATTCGCACAATGTTGAATGCCAGCACGGTCAGTTTGATGTCGACTTCTGTGCTTTCAAGGATGAGTAATGCAACGATTGCAGACACCAGATACGCGATGGAGAACGAAAGCCCTAATCCAAACACTCCGTGCCGATCCACCAACACGATGGCAAGCACGATATTGATGGCATTTTCTCCAACGTTGATGAAGAACGGCGTTCGCGTGTCGTTACGAGCGTAAAAGCCGCGAAGCACAAACAGATAGATCGAAAACCCGGCTAATCCAATTGCCAATCCAGAAAGTGCGCGCGCTGTGTTTGCCGTTGCTGCAGCCGAGAAGTTGCCATGCTGAAAGAGCAGACCGATGATGGGCTTCGACATGACCCAGAGTCCACACGATGCCGGAATGGTGAACAGTGCGGTGAGGCGAATGCCATTCGCCATTAGAAGCGAAAACTGTTGGTGGTCTCCGCGATGGAACATGCGGGCAAGATCCGGAACAAATGTGGTGGCAATCGAAACGGCAAGCAGGCCGTGCGGTAATTGCAACAGAACGAATGCTTTGGAATATGCATCCACTCCGCCGCTTCCAGGTGATGCCAAGTTCTTAATGACTACGAGTGCAACTTGGTTGGCGGCCACATAGCCAAGTGTCCACAGCGACAGTCGGACGAGTTTCTTGACAGCAGGGTGTGCGAACTGCGGAGCGAACGTAAAGGTAACGCCGTGTCGAAGCACCGCCGCACCCTGCGCGATGGCCATCACAACAATGCCGAGCGTGGTGCCAAGGCCAAGAATCCAGATAGCGGCTTGATCATGTTGCACCGCATCAATGGACAAGTTGTCGCCAGACTTTGTAAGCGGAAGCAAACAAAAGAAACCAATGGTCACGATGTTGGCTAATGCAGGTGACCATGCAGCAGCAAAAAACAATTTACGAGCATTGAGTAGGGCAGAGGTGAGTGCAGTTAATCCGTAAAAGAAAATCTGCACAACAAAAATACGAGTCAGAGAAGTGCCAACACTGCGAAAAACTTCTACGTCAACTCCACTCGCTGGGTGCAGTGAGAAGATGTGAAATATTGCGGGTGCAAACACGACAGCGAGTGCGGTGACGGCAACTAGTGCGATGGCAGAAACGCTGATGATTGCGTCCTGGCTTTTTGTGCCGTTGTGTTCGAGGTCATCGCGCTCCACAAATTGGGCGAACAGCGCAACAAGGCTGGCCGAAAGTACGCCGCCAATAAGCAGCTCGTAGATCGCGTTTGGCGAATTGTTCGCGCTATCGAAGGCATCGGCAAGTGACGTTTGTCCAACGATGATGCCAAAAATGACAATACGAATGAGACCTGTGAGGCGGGAAACTGCTGTTCCCGAGGCAACTACAAGGTTCGATCGAGCAAGACCGGTCATGAGCATCTCCATCGTAGGCGCAAGGGCACTAAACGCTAGGGTTGCTCGGATGAGCAAGAGCTTTGAATCAGTGCAAGTTGTCCGTGACGGATTGAAAAAGGTCAACTATTTGGCCGATGACGGAATCGCCAGTGTGGTCTATTTAGCCCAGCGATTAGGCAAGCCGATCCTTGTTGAAGGACCTGCAGGTACGGGTAAAACCCAGTTGGCAAAGAGCGTGGCCGAAATGCTGAACGCTCGGTTGATTCGTTTGCAGTGTTACGAGGGCCTCGATGAGTCGAAGGCGCTGTACGAGTGGAACTACAAGAAGCAGTTGTTGCGCATTCAGGCAGACAAGTCGAGCGACTCGTGGAGTGAAGTTCACGACGACATTTTCAGCAGCGAATTCCTGCTTACTCGACCGTTGCTCGAAGCAATTAGCAGCACCGACCCAGTGGTCTTGTTGATCGACGAAGTTGACCGTGTGGAAATTGAAACCGAAGCATTGTTGCTCGAAATTCTTTCGGAGTATCAAGTGTCAATTCCAGAACTTGGAACCATTACCGCGAAACAAATTCCGATGGTGTTCCTTACCTCGAACAACACGCGTGAATTGTCAGAAGCGTTGAAGCGCCGTTGCCTGTTCTTGCACATTGACTATCCAGACATGGATCGCGAAAAAGAAATCGTGCTCACCAAAGTTGAAGGCATTACCGAGAACCTTGCAGACCAAATTGCTCGCATCGTTCGCAGCATTCGCCAACTCGACTTGAAGAAGGCTCCATCAGTCAGCGAAACGCTTGACTGGGCACGCACGCTCATCTTGCTCGGCATCGATCACATCGATGCACAAGAAGCAAAAGACACGTTGCACATTCTTCTCAAATACCAGACGGACATTGCCAAAGCGGCGAAGGAACTGTCGGTCGACAAGTGAGTTGATGAGATGCCAGTTCTCGACTTGATGTCGGGCTTTATTGTCGAACTCCGCAATGCGGGTTTGCCAGTAAGCCTCACCGAAAACCTGGATGCGATGGAAGCGGTCAAGGAAATTCCGATCGAAGATCGGGATGCATTTAAATACGCGCTTGCCGCAACGTTGGTAAAGAGCCAAAACCATTGGCGTGCATTTGAAACCATTTTCGAGGTGTACTTCTCGTTGCGCGGTCCTGAATACAGCATTGCGCAAGACGGTAAAGAAAACGACGAGATGTGGCGCGAGCAGCAGGACTTGCAAATGCAAGGCGAAGGCAAGGGCCAAAGCGGCGGCAATATGGATGGCCTCACGCCAGAAGAAATTGCCCAGATGCTGATGAATGCTCTGATGAATGGTGACCAGGCGATGATGAAGGCGTTGGCGAAGCAATCGGTGCAGCGCTTTGCCGGAATGGAACCGGGTCGTCCTGTTGGCGGCACCTATTACCTGTATCGCACGTTGCGCAACCTTGACTTAGACAACATGCTCGACAAGTTGATGGAAGCGAACAAGCAGCAGGCTGCCGAAGAGTTAACCAATCTTGAACAGCGATTAGAAAAAGACGAATTCGAAAGTCGAATTGAACAGTTCAAGCAAGAAGTAGAAGCAGAAATTCGTCGCAAGCTTGTTGCCGATAGAGGCGCTGAAGCAATGGCGAAAACATTGCGCAAACCTTTGCCAGAAGACGTGGAATTTATGCACGCCAGTCGCGATGAAATGCAGAGCCTCAAGAAAGCGCTGCAACCGCTGACGCGCAAACTTGCAGCGCGGCTTGCTCGCAAGCGCCGCCATGGCCGCAAAGGCCCACTCGACTTCCGCAACACGGTGCGACATTCACTCAGCTACGGCGGAGTGCCTGCAGACCCGAAATTCAAGTACCCGCGTCCTGCGAAACCCGAGCTCATGGTGGTTGCAGACATTTCGGGAAGCGTTGCAGCATTTGCTCGTTTCACCCTCATGTTGGTGTACGCCATTCAAGGGCAGTTTTCGAAAGTGCGCTCGTTTGTATTCATAGACGGAATCGATGAAGTGACGAGCTATTTCAAAAACACCGAAGACATTTCGGATGCAATTCATCGCGTAAACACCGAAGCCGATGTGGTGTGGGTGGACGGACACTCTGACTACGGCCATGCCTTCGAAGTGTTCTGGGAACGGTACGGGAAAGACATCAACTCGAAGACCACCATTTTGTTGCTCGGCGACGCGCGAAACAACTATCACGCAACTGGTTCGTGGGTTGTGAAGGAAATGCAAAAGCGCGGTCGGCACGTGTACTGGTTGAATCCAGAACCGAAGAGTTACTGGAACACCGGAGACTCCGTAGTGGGCGAGTACGGCAGTTTCACTGACGGTGTGTATGAGTGTCGCAACCTTCGCCAGCTTGAGGGCTTCGTCGAAAAGTTGGTATGAGCAAAACCCGCATCGTGCTGGTGCGGCACGGCGAGTCGAACGTAACGGTGAACCGCATTCTGGGCGGACCACGCACATGTAACGGACTTTCTGAGTTGGGCAAACTTCAAGCAGCACGACTTCGTGATCGACTTGCGCACACTCAGGAACTGTCAATTGATGTGTTGATGTCAAGTGGGTTTCCGCGAGCACGAGAGACAGCAGAGATCATCGCTCCGGCGTTGTCGAGCCTGCCCATCAACATCGATACCAATTTTGGTGAGCATGATCCAGGTCCAGAGTGCGACGGATTGACGTTTGACGAATTCGTTCGCCGTCATGGCCCGCCCGATTGGAGCGCAGACCCGCACGCCGAGTTCTTTCCTGGTGGAGAGACCATTGCGCAATTTCATTCACGAGTGTCTGGCGCGTTGAACGACTTGTTGCGCAAATACTCCGGAAAGTCGGTACTCGTTACATGCCACGGTGGAGTGGTTGATGCAGTGCTTCGACTGACCATGCAAACTCCAGCAACTGGCGCATTCGAAATGTACACGAAGAATTGTTCAATCACCGAATTGGTGGAAGTTCGGGCAGGTCACTTTGCGCTTGTTCGCTACAACGACCATGCACACTTGCATGGTTTGCCTCTGGCAACAAACAACTCGTAACCGCGATGACTGCACGTAACCAACTGCCGATTGTGGTGGTGGGTGCAGGTTCTGCCGGCGTAGTTGTGGCGTCTCGATTAGCCGAAGACACTTCAATCTCTGTGCTGCTGCTGGAGTCGGGAAGCGAGATTGGCGGAAGTTCGTTGCGTAACTACATGGTGGGCATGACGGGAATGAGCGATGACTATGAGTGGGATCGCGACTATGGATGCTCGGGTTGGAATTGGAAAAATGCCAGTAGCACGTTTAGTGCAATGCCCGACATTCTGCATGATGTGCAGCCCAATGAGGCCGGACAAGTTGACAGCGCATTAGTGGAAGCAGCAGTTCATGGAGGAGCGCCTCGCATAGCGCAACTGGCGCGCGACGCATACAGCAGCGAAGGCGCGGGATACTGCTCGCTCACGCTGAACAACGGTGTTCGCCACAGTGTGGTGGAGACATATTTTGATCCACTCGGTAATCGAGCAAACTTTGCTGTACGCATGAATGCTGTTGTTGACTCCGTGGTCATGGATGGCTCGCGCGCTGTTGGCGTGCGACTTACAGGTGGAGAACATATAGAAGCAGGCGGTGTTGTGGTGTGCGCGGGTGCTCTTGCAACACCCGTGTTGTTGCGTCGCAGCAATATCGATAGGCCGGGAATTGGCGTTGGCCTTCAAGATCACCCATCCATTGCCATCACGTTGGCCTTGCGGCAACCACAACAATCGGCAATACGAATTGGCGCCAACGTTCGAACGTCGTCGCAGAAGGGCAACGCAGACATTCATGTGTTGTCGCTCAATGAAACCGATGGGTCGGGCAAATTTGGTGCCCTCATTGCAGGCGTGATGCATGTGCGCTCGCGAGGTGAGGTGAAGTTCGACCCTGCAACTGGCACAGGAGTTGCGGTGTTTAACTCACTAAGCGATGAGCGCGACAAGGCAGCGATGCGCGATGCAGCACGGTATGTGTACGAATTAGCACGATCACATTCAGTGAGCAGCATTGCAGATGCTGTGTTGAGCGATGCTGATGGAACTTCCGCACGATGGTTGGGCGATGCCAGCGACAGTGAAATTGACGACTGGGCTTTGCGGCACGTGGGTGCCTATTCACACGCAGCAAGCTCGTGCGCAATGGGGAACAGTCGCGACGAAATGGCCGTAGTGAATGAACGAGCAGAAGTGATTGGTTATGAAAATTTGTGGTTATGTGACGCATCAATTTTTCCAACTTTGCCGCGCGCCAACACGCACCTACCCATAGTGATGGTGGCTAATCGGGTGAGTGAAATGTTGCGCGAAACGTTGAGCGAATCGCGTTAGTCGCGAGCCCACTGCAGCGAGCGGCTTACTGCGCGCTTCCATAATTCGTAATCAGCAGACTCTGTGCCAGAAAGCGAAGGCTCAAACTGCTGGTCCAGTTGCCACGCATCGGTGACCGACTGCAAAGAAGGCCACACGCCTTCTGCGAGGCCTGCAAGAAATGCGGCACCCATTGCGGTGGTCTCCAGTTCGCGCGGACGCAACACGTTGACGCCAAGTTGGTTGGCCTGAAGTTGAAGCAGAACGTCCATCACTGCAGCACCGCCGTCCACGCGCATGTCGGTGACCGATACTCCAGCAGCACTGGTCATGGCATCAACCACGTCGCGTGTTTGGAAAGCAATTGATTCCACAACTGCGCGCGCAATGTGCGCGCTTGTGGTTCCGCGTGTGATGCCAAGAATTGCGCCGCGTGCGTATGGGTCCCACCACGGGCTACCCAGCCCCGTGAATGCGGGAACCACCACAACTCCGCCGGAGTTTGCAACTGATTCTGCAAGCGGACCGACTTGTGATGCGTGGTCGATGATGTTGATGCCGTCGCGCAGCCACTGAATGGCGCTGCCGGTGACAAAGATTGCGCCTTCAAGTGCGTACGTGGTTTCGCCGGTGCCTAAGTCCCATGCAACGGTGGTCAGCATGCCTTCAGTTGGAGGCGGGCAAGTGGTTCCCACGTTCATGAGCACGAAACTTCCCGTTCCGTATGTGTTCTTGCTGCTTCCAGTTTTGAAACATGCCTGACCAAACAATGCGGCTTGTTGATCGCCTGCAATTCCAGAAATTGGAATGCCTGCTGGGATGCCAGACGTTGCAGTAGTTGCTCCTACGCGACCACTTGATGCAACAACTGTTGGCAGTGCGTGCATTGGAACACCAAACAGAGCACACAATTCTGAGCTCCACTGCATGGTGGTGATGTCGAACAACATGGTGCGGCTGGCGTTCGATGCATCAGTAACAAATGAAGCGCCTTGTGTGAGATTCCAGATGATCCAGGAGTCGATGGTGCCGAGTGCAAGTTGCGGGGTAATGGGAACATTGCCATGCTGCAGCAACCATTCCATTTTTGAGCCAGAAAAGTACGGATCAAGAACGAGACCAGTTTTTGCACGCACGAGTGGAAGCTCGGATGCAAGTTCGCCACAACGGTCGGCGGTGCGACGGTCTTGCCACACGATTGCCTTGCCGTATGGCTTGCCCGTGAGTTTGTCCCATGCAAGAACGGTTTCGCGTTGATTGGTAATGCCGATGGCAGCAATTGGTGCATTCACTTGTGCAATGACTGCGCTTAGCGTTGCGTGAACTGCTTGCCAAATTTCGTTTGAGTCGTGTTCTACCCAGCCGGGTGTTGGGAAGTATTGAGTAAATTCCTGATACGCCGAAACCGATGGGGAGCCATCTGCATATACAGCGCGAGACCTGATTCCGGTTGTACCTGCATCGATCGCAATGACGACTGCGGTCGTGCTCATGGTTTGTTCAGGTTGGTCTGCTGCGATGGGTCGATATCGCGAGGTTGTTTGTCGGTCGGAATACCGCACGAGCTCAGCAGTGGGAGTGCGGAGACCAGCACAATGAGCAACATGGTTCGAATACGCGATGTGGTGTTATTCATGAGTGTGCTCGTCATGGGTTTGAGTTGTATCAATTGGTAGTTCAACAATAAATCTGGCGCCGCGGATTCCATCTGTGCGGTTCTCGGCCCAAATTCTGCCACGGTGCAGAGTCACGTGTTCGCGCGCCAATGCAAGCCCAAGACCAGCGCCTTCGGTTCCGGCGCGTCGGCCGGCTGCACCTCCGCGAGAGAATCGCTCAAAGATCTTGATGAACTCGCCTTCAATCAAGCCATCGCCATCGTCTTCAACAACGATCCACACATTCGTTGGAGGGGATTCATCATCGGCGAGTTGAATAACAATTTTCGGCTTGCCGCCGCTGTGAATGCGAGCGTTGTCGAGAAGGTTGGCAATCACGCGCGCCAGGCGTCGCTTATCTCCACGAATGGCAACAAGAGCAGCGATGTCGTCGCAACGGATTTCGGTACGAGGAAGACTGCTCACCGATACGGCTTGCTTAATGAATTCAAAAAGCGAAAGTGGTTCGAGCACCAAGCGAATGGCACCTGCGTCGAACCTTGAAATTTCAAGTAAGTCTTCTACGAGACCTTGGAAGCGGGCAACATCGCTGGACAATAAATCGAGTGCTGCTTGTGAACGTTCTGGCAAATCATCGCGCCTCGATTCGAGCACTTGCACCGATGCGGCAAGAGTCATGAGTGGACTGCGGAGCTCGTGACTGACGTCCGATGTGAAGCGCGCATCACGTTCAACTCGCTCTTGCAAGGTGGTCACCATGTCGTTGAACGCCGAGGTGAGCGCTTGCATATCGGGGTCGTCGGTGGGTTCAAGGCGGGTTTCTAACCGACCATCAGCAATAGCGCGAGCAGCTTGCGCCGCATTGGCAAGTGGTCGTACTGCGCGGCGTGAAGCAAACACTCCAAGGGCGATACCAACGAACGTCGTGATAATCGCTGCAAGGGCAAGCGCCAATCGCACGCTTTGGAGTGCGTCGCGCACCTCACGCAAATTGTCGTATTCGAAATACATGGCGTTAATGCGGGGAAGCGGAATTCCAACAACGAGCGCTTGGCCTTTCAGGCTGTCCACAATCATGGACGCGGCCTTTTGGTCACGTTGCACGCGTTGCAACAGCGCTGGTGGAATCATCTGGCGTGAAAACAGCGGGCTACTTCCTGTCCACGTGTTATCGATGTAAATAATTCGATGTGCGCTTCCGCCCTGATCGAGTGCGATAAGGATCTCTTTTGGCGAGCGAAGGAGATCATTTTGTGTACGCCGAGCGTTGGTGATTGCTTGGTTTGTCTCGGTGGACACTCGTTGGTCAACAAGGTTGGAACGTGTGAATGAATAGGTCACTAGAGCAAGCACGCTGGAGAGCAGTAGTGCTCCTGCAACGAAGATGAGCAAGATTCGATTGCGCAGACCAATTCTTCGTGGTCGCAAACGATGAACCGAAGTGCGAATCAGTTTGCGCGTGCGAGTAAGACGGTACCGAGCATCGGGCTTATCGGAAAAAATGTCGGTCACGATTGCAAGCGATAGCCAAGTCCGCGAACCGTTACCACGTGCGTGGGGTTAGCGGGATCGGTCTCCACTTTCATACGCAGTCGTCGGATGTGCACGTCTACTAAGCGCCCATCGCCGAAGTATCCATACCCCCACACCTTGTCCAACAACAATTCACGGCTGAATACTCCGCCCGGATCATTGGCAAGTTCACACAACAAACGAAACTCGGTTTTCGTGAGTTCAACCTCTGCGTTATTGAGAATGACTTTTCCTTCATCGGGAATGATTTCCAAATTGCCAAACAACAACTTGGAGTGCCCTGGTTTCGAAGGACGCACACGTCGCAGCAACGCGCGAATTCGTGCTGCAAGTTCTTTTGGCGCAAATGGCTTAGTGAGGTAGTCGTCTGCTCCTGCTTCAAGACCTGCAACAACGTCATGAGTATCTGCGCGTGCAGTCACCATAACGATGGGGACATCGCTTGATTTACGAATATTGCGGCAGAGTTCGAACCCGTCAATGCCTGGAAGCATGATGTCAATCAGGACAACATCGGCTGGGTGCTTGGCAAAAATTGCTATTGCATCTTCGCCACTTGCCGCTTCGTCAACGATCCAGCCTTCATCCTCGAGTGCAAGTTTGACTGAGGCGCGAATCCGTTCGTCGTCTTCAACGGCCAATACGCGAATACCCACAGTCACAATGTCTACTCTGTCTCTGCACTTGCAGCCATGATCAACTGTGAGAGCTGGTCAAATATGGCTGGGGAAGAGGTCAAGATTTCGGCGGGACGTGCTGAATTGCCACTGAAATCGCCACTCCTGCAACCCGCTTCGTGGGCAATCAGAATTCCGGCAGCGATGTCCCACTGATGGAGATTTTCCTCAAAATACGCATCGATACGACCGCACGCAACAAAGCACAAGTCGATTGCTGCGGCGCCTGCACGACGGATGTCGCGAATCTTGTGGATGAACTGGGAAACACGTTTTGCCTGGATGGTGCGCTGTTCTGCTGAATAGCTAAACCCGGTGCATACCAATGCTTGAGATACATCGGAGATGGTGTTGCAGCGGATGGGCTCGCCGTTTAAGAAAGCGCCACCACCGCGAGTAGCGGAAAACATTTCGCCAAGGGACGGTATATATACGACTCCTGCAAGAGGCCCGTTGCTGTCCTCGGCGCCGATCGATACCGCCCAGGCTGGGAGGTCGTATAAGAAGTTGGTCGTGCCATCAATAGGGTCGATGTACCAGGTGATGCCGCTTGTTCCAGCAATTGATGCGCCTTCTTCGCCAACAATGGCATCGAGTGGACGCCGTTCGCGCATGCCCTCCACGATGAGTTTTTCGGACGCGCGATCAAATTCGGTGACCATGTCGGTGGCCGTTGATTTCGTCTGCACATTCTGCAGGCCAGCCTTGCGTCCTGCGAGTGCCATATCGCCCGCTGCGCGAGCGAGTTCGCTTGCAACGAGAAGTAATTCGTCGGCAAGATTCACGAAGCGCGAGTTTCCTTATCTGCAAGTTCTCGCCATTCACCAATTGCGCGCAGTGCAAGCACTGCAACAACGCTCATGCCGAGTGAGCCGATGAGTGCTCCAGTGAACATTCCAATTCCGTTTGGAACCGCACATGATCCTGAACATTGCACGTCCACCATGAGATACCCCATCGCGGCGCCAGCACATCCAGAAATGAGAATTCCCGAGAATGCAATTGCGCGAGCACGAATAGAGGGAAGGGCTGAAAGTGGTCGTTGCGGATCGGGAGCGGTGGGCACGGCAACAGCGTAGTTGTCGTATCGTTGTGCACATAGTGGAGACAACAGCAGGCGAATCATTGCGCACCATTGCGCATGTGGACATGGACATGTTTTTTGTGGCCGTAGAACTGCTTCGGCGCCCAGAACTTGTTGGCAAGCCAGTTGTGGTTGGCGGCGACGGAAGCAGAGGAGTTGTGGCCGCTGCTTCCTATGAAGCGCGACGCTTCGGCGTGTTTTCTGCCATGCCGTCATCGCGTGCGAAACGTCTGTGTCCAGATGCAATCTTTTTGCCTGGGGACATGAACACCTATGTAGAGGTGAGCTCGCAGGTGTTCGATATCTTTCGCGACTACACACCACTCGTTGAAGGTCTGTCGCTCGATGAAGCATTTCTTGACATCACTGGAGCGTTGCGCTTGTTTGGCGATGCAGTGTCAATTGCACAGTCCATTCGTGCGCGCGTACTTGATGAAGTTGGGCTGGTCTGCAGCGTTGGTATTGGGCCAAGCAAGTTCATCGCCAAGCTTGCTTCGAAGCGGGCCAAACCAATTGCGGATGAAAAGGGTGTAACCCCGGGCTTTGGAGTTGTTGAAGTGCCAAGTGGATCGGAACTTGAATTCATTCGACCAATGCACGTCAAATCACTGTGGGGTGTTGGTCCGGCCACGCTCGAAAAATTGGAGCGAATTGGAATCAGCAAGGTATCGGATCTTGCTGCTGCAGATGTGTCTGCGTTGAAGCATTCAATTGGCGAAGCCCATGCCACGCATTTGGTGCAGTTGGCAAATGGCATAGATCCATCACCTGTGGTTTCCGACCGCGAGACAAAATCGATTGGGCATGAAGAAACGTTTTCTCATGACCTCTTTGATAAATCGTTACTGCGAACACATCTTGTTCGTCTAGCCGATGCAGTGGCCCGACGGTGTCGCGAAGATCAACTGGTTCCGAGAACCGTGACGTTGAAAGTGAAATTTTCAGATTTTCAAACCATCACTCGTTCCCACACGCAAGCCACTTCGGTGACTTCAGCCCAAGCCATGGTGCAGATGATCGAGCCGCTATTACAAGGGCTTGATATCTCTCGCGGTGTTCGGCTGATCGGGCTGAGCACTAGAAATTTCGAGGAACACGAACCTCAACTCAGCCTGTTTGATGACGGAGCGTTGACTACAGACATTGCGGCATTGGATGAAGTGTGGGCACCTGCGACGCGGGCAATTGATGACATTCGCAGTCGATTCGGAGACTCGGCAATCCGTCCTGCCAGCACCTTGCGCTCTGGGCGCAAACCCGGGGCATCTAAATGGGGCCCCAACGACAACGCCGATGCATTGGATTCGGAAGAATAAATCTCCCTGCATTGAGTCTGGGTCGAATTCGTGGAACAATGTGGTCGTGCCACTTTCTGAAGATGAACAACGAATCCTGAGCCAGCTCGAAGAGCAGCTCCACACTGACAAGAAATTTGCGCAAGCAGTTTCGTCATCGGGTTTGTACAGCCATGCCATTCGCAAAGTGCGTTGGGCCGGGCTTGGGGTAGTCGCATCTCTGGTGTTTACCGTGGCTACGTTGCAGGTGCATTTCTTGGTGGCGTTCCTTGGATTCTTGGGCATGCTCGCATGCGTGCTGGTTATTGAGCATCAGTTGCGGGCTATGAGCAAGGCGGGAATGAAAGACGTTGCCGACACACTGCGCTCTGCTGCCAAAGTGGGCGGCTTTCGGGCGCGCTCCATGTTCCGCGACTAGTCACCATCTGGTTGGGGGCGTTCGGTTATTTCGCATTTCGACATGCCGACTAGCGTCTAGCCCATGAAACCTTCGTACACGCCAGAGGCCGAGGCGTACCGTCTCAAAGTTCAATCATTTTTGAAGGACAACCTGCCAAAAGATTGGAAGGGCACCGGCTCACTAGAAGGTAAGCCGCTTGAAGATTTCGTGAAGCAGTGGCGCCAAGTGTTGGCGAAAGGCGGCTACCTGGCAATGGGCTGGCCAAAGCAGTACGGCGGCGGAGGATTGTCGGCTCTTGAACAAGTAATTGCGGCAGAAGAGTTTGAACGTGCTGGTGTTCCAACCGGTGGACCAAACGATGTGTTCAGCATTCAAATGTTGGGCAACACGTTGTTGTTGTTCGGAACTGAAGAACAAAAGCAGCATTATTTGCCGCGCATTATTTCTGGCGACGATGTGTGGTGTCAGGGCTATAGCGAACCAAACGCGGGCAGCGACTTGAGCAACGTGGGTTTGAAGGCCGTGCTCGATGGTGACGAATGGATTTTGAACGGACAAAAGATTTGGACGTCTGCTGGACACTTGGCCGATCACATCTTCACGCTTGCGCGCACCGACTCTGATGCACCGAAGCACAAGGGCATTTCGTTCTTGCTCGTCGACATGCGTCAACCAGGAATTGAAGTTCGCCCAATCAAGATGATTTCTGGTGAGAGTGAATTCAACGAAGTGTTTTATACCGACGTTCGCGTACCGAAGGAAAACGTTGTTGGCGGCATAAACAATGGTTGGGCAGTTGCTATGGGTCTGCTCGGTTTCGAACGCGGCGAGGCTGCAGCAACTGCGCCAATTCGCTTCCAAGCCGAAATTGATCGCTTGATGGATCTTGCTCGTGAAAAGGGTGTTGCATCCGACCCGCGAATTCGTCAGCGACTTGCGAAGTGCTATTCAGTTGTGCAAGTAATGCGCTACCTCGGTATGCGCACACTGACACAGTTTTTGTCAGGACATCACCCAGGTCCTGACGGCGCGATCTTCAAGTTGTATTGGAGCGAGTACCACAAGGTGGTTACTGAACTCGGAATCGACATCATGGGAATGGATGCATTGGTGCCGTCTGGTCGCAGGCCATCGAGTGCGTTTCAAACAGATGATGCTGGTGCACCGAATGACTCCATGAGTTGGGCGATGACATTCCTCAATGCTCGTGCTGGAACTATCTATGCGGGTTCTTCGCAGGTGCAGCGCAACATCATTGGAGAAATGGTGCTCGGTCTACCAAAGGAACCAAAGCCCAATTAGTCTGAGCGCAACATCATGATGAACGTTTCCACACTTGCCAAACTGATTGCTGCGCTGTTGGTACGTCCTTGGCTGTGGTCGACCGCGATTCGTCAGGCGGTCCGATTGGCGCCAAAAGGCTGGTGGAAGCAACCACCGTTTTTGCCATTGCCTACACCTGCATATGTTGAATTTCGCACCACCACTCAATATGGCGGAGCGAAACGTGATCCTGAAATTCACGACATCATCGATTATCTCGAATGGTCACGTGATTGGCAGAGTACGACCAGGTTGAGTCGCCGAGGGCGGCGAGGCTAACCATGCGTAGCGCGCTCGTTCTCAATGCAACGTACGAGCCGCTGAGTGTCGTGTCTGCAAGACGCGCCGTGTGTTTGGTGCTGTCAGACAAAGCAGACATCGTTGAAGACGACGGCACGCAGGTGCACGCAGAAAACTTCTCGATGCCTGGACCATTGGTCATTCGACTTCGTTACGTGGTGAAAGTTCCGTATCACCGTCGAACTGCATTGTCGCGTCGTGCAGTATTTGCGCGCGATGATCATCGCTGTCAATACTGCGGAGGAGTTGCAGACTCAATCGATCACGTTATGCCGCGCTCGCGTGGGGGAATGAACGTGTGGGAGAACGTGACTGCAGCATGTCGGCCATGCAATTTGCGTAAACGCGATCGCACTCCGGAAGAAGCGGGCATGAGACTGGCAAGCGAACCGCACGCACCTCGCGAGCTTGCATGGATTTCTGTTTCTGTTGGGCGAGTGCCCGATGCGTGGAAGCAATACCTTGCCCACGCTTCCTAGTACTTCTTGGAAGTTGTACACCGAACACATTTCTGCGGGTGAACAGCATGGCCGCGATCTTGTGCCAGAACGCGCTGTATGGGATGTGCGCGTAACACGAACGGCAATGGTGCTTGGCTCTCGTCAAGATGAAACACTGCTCAATATTGATCAATGTGGTCGCAACGATGTTGACGTAGTACGTCGCCGTAGCGGTGGGGGAATTGTGTTTCTCGCACCAGGTGAACATGTGTGGCTCGATGTTGTTGTTCCGCGTGGAGATGAGTTGTGGAGTGACGATGTTGCTCGCGCCTCGTGGTGGTTGGGCGATGTGTGGGTGCAGACGTTGCAGTCACTTGGCATGAACAACATGTCTGTGTATCGCCATTCATTGAGTAGTGATGCATGGGGAGACTTGCTGTGTTTCGCCGGTGTCGGACCCGGAGAAGTAGTTCAGCAACGTGATGAAGCGTTGAGCAAAGTTGTGGGCATCAGCCAGCGGCGAACTCGCGACTATGCACGGTTTCAATGCACCATATATACGAAGTGGAATCCACATGACGTGGAGATGTATGTACGCAATACGCCAGGCAACCTGAACGAGATTGTGCATCGTGTCGCAACCGTTCAGGCGAGCCAGCAGGCGATAGTGGACACTTTTGTGTCTCACCTGCCTCGCTAATAAAAGTTTTTTTTCGAGCTTTCTGCCATTGCGGCCGTGACGTCCGCAATTTGCCAATGAAATCAACCCTTTTTGGGCATTCTGCTGTCTGAAATAAAGTGGGGCAAAGTGGTGGGAAATAACACCAAAGTGGGGGAAAGTGGGGATATCGTATTCCCTGTTGATCCGGAGTGCGGACTCCTTTCAACGGCAGCAATACACGGGAAAGCAAGCCCCACAAGGGTTTGCGAGGGTAGCGGAGGACACATTGTTCGTAGGAGTACACGATCGGCAGCTGGACCCAAAGGGTCGCTTGGCTTTGCCTGCATCGTTTCGCCCCCGCTTAGAGCCCCGTTGCTTCCTCTCCATTGGTCGCGACAAGTGCGTGGACATCTTGACCGCAGAGGCATTTGAAGCCGCCGCACGGGAGTCAATGGAAAAGGTTCGCAATGGCGAAATGTCACTGAACCAACAACGCGCTCAGGCGAGCAACACCTTTGAAGTTGCCATTGATGCCCAGGGTCGTATCAACATCGAAGAGAAGCTGCGCGAATACGCCGGCCTCACTTTGAATTCTCGCGTAGTCGTCAGCGGTTCATTTGACCGCGTTGAAATTTGGGAACCAGAGCGCCACGAGCGCGTCGTCCTCTTGGGTATCGAGCAAATCGCCGGATCAGGCGAGTAGCGGGAAAGGAGCGCATCGACCACACCACTTTTTGCGAGCGCTCCTCATATGAACGTTTCGCTGAACTGCAGTCCTTCGGTTAGCAAGATGGACAGCCCCAACTCCGCCCGCTTCCATTTCGTCGAATCGGGGAGACATCCCGACGACAATGCCGGCCGGGGGGCTGCAGTACAGCGAAGCACCGTACGAGCGAGTACACGCAGATGAGCGTCGAGAACTTCTTATGAACTCACTAGCAGCCAACTCAACGTTCAATCATGAGCCAGTGATGGCCAATGAAATCACTGAACTCTTCGGTGCAGTTCCACACGGTGTGGTTGTAGACGCAACGTTGGGCGGGGCAGGCCACACAATGCGACTGCTCACTACGTATCCGTGGATGAGCGTGTTTGGAATTGACCAAGACCCAATGGCCATTGAACATGCGCGTAAGGTTTCGCCGCAATTCGATGGACGACTGATGTTTCATCAAGGTCGCTTTGATGGAGTGTCCGAATTTTTGCAGATGCATCATGTGCCAGAAATTTCTGGCGCTCTGTTCGACCTAGGTGTTTCTTCGCCGCAGTTCGACGAGGCAGATCGCGGATTTTCGTATCGCAATGACGGACCGCTCGACATGCGCATGGATACCACGCAAGAGTTCAGTGCACTTGATGTGGTGAACGGTTATGAAGTTCAGCAGCTGGCCGATGTATTGCGCGACCATGCAGATGAGCGTTTTGCTTTCCGTATTGCCAAGGCAATAGTTGCCGCACGTCCAGTAATGACCACTTCAGCACTCGCAGAAATTGTCGCTAATGCAATTCCGGCACCAGCACGCCGCACAGGTGGTCATCCAGCAAAGCGCACGTTCCAAGCAATTCGAATTGAAGTAAACAAAGAACTCGAAATTTTGCCGAAGGCAATTTCGGACGCAATTGCTGCCACGCAAGTTGGCGGTCGAATCGCTGTGTTGTCATATCACTCAGGTGAAGACCGCATTGTGAAGCAAGCATTCCGTGATGCCGAGACTCGTCCAGGCGTAACCACCATCGCATCACCGTTTCAACACCATTTGTCCTCGGGCAAGTTGGTGAAGAAGGTGCGCGTTGCAGAACATGCATCTGCAGAAGAAATTGAACGCAACCCTCGCGCATCGTCTGCGCGACTCAGGGTTATCGAAAAGGTCGGCTGCTGAGATGGCGTTAGCGATCAACACAGAACGGGTGCCGCAACGGCGACCACGTGGTGAACAATCGATACCCCCTGAACGCCATCTCACAGTCATCCCTGGAACGTCAAAGCGAACCATTTTGTTCTTCAGCACCATGGTGCTTGGGCTATTCGTTGTGGTGTCGTCAGTGATTGGTCTGCAGGCGTACATCGCAGGACAACAATTGAAGTTGGATCATCTGACGAGTGAAATTTCACTGTCACGTCAGTATCACGATGAATTGCGTCAGCAGCGTGCTGCATTGTTGGCTCCTGAGTATCTTCGCGAACAGGCAATGGCCATGATGATGACACCAGGTCTTGGTTCGAAGTTCGTAGAAATACCACAAGATGTGGTGGCATCAGTCGTGATCTCGACTGGGAAGATGAACCCGGCGTTTGCGGATCCATCGAACATCGCATCATTGAATCCACTCGCCAATTTGGGCGTAGCGCAAAATGAGGTGACGCAGCCATGAGTATCGCTGCCGGATCCCGCGGACGTCGTCACGAGCCACAACGCGCTGGCGACATGGCTCGTGCGGCTGCACGGCAAACCGTACGAACGCTGACAGAAGACCTCAAGCCAGGAAAAATCTCGCATCGCTTGGCGTATGTGCGAATTGCTGTGTCGCTGATGTTGTGTGCGATGTTGTTGCGCACGGGCTACTTGCAAACGATTGGGTCGGGTCAATATCGCGATGCGAGTGTTTCCCAGCGCACACGGGTGAACACGGTGTATGCCGAACGTGGGTCCATTCTTGATCGCAATGGTCTTGAACTTGCAATACCAGTTCCGCTGCGCACGGTGTATGCAGACCCGCGTGAAGTTGTAGACGCAGTTGGAACAGCTCACGCAGTTGCCGCGTTGTTGGGGATGACTCCTGAAGCAGAAGTTGCACTTGCGGAAAAGTTGCAAGATAAGACGAAGAGTTTCACCTACATTGCACGTCAGGCTTCACAAGAAGTTGCTGACTCGCTCATCGCGCTGCAACTGCCGGGCGTGTCGGCGTACAACGAATCTGGTCGCGAACTGACAAGTGACGGGTTGCGCGCTTTGGTCGGTCGCACCGACCCAGACGGACTCGGAACTTCTGGACTTGAAAAGCAATTCGATATTTTGCTCGCTGGTGTGAACGGACGACAAGTGCGCGAGGTGAGTGCAAAGGGCCAGTCCATTCCGGCCACGCAAGACAACAGCGTTGCGGCAATTGCTGGAAAAACCTTGGTGACCACCATTGATCGCAATATTCAGTTCCAGGTTGATGGCATTTTGGCTCAGCAGGTAGCGCGCCTCCAGGCGCGAAGCGGAACTGCGATCGTGATGGATTCTGCAACGGGCGAAATTTTCGCAATGTCAACACTGCGCTTAAACGAAGACGGCACATATTCAGCCGATTCGGGAAACATCGCTGCCGTTGAAGCAAACGAACCTGGCTCGGTAGCAAAGGTATTCAGCATTGCTGCTGCAATCAACGAAGGCAAGGTTGACCCAACGACGGTGTTCAATGTTCCACCAACGTTTATTGCAAACAAGGGAACGAAATGGCAGCAGCCAATCAACGACGCTTATCCACACGGATTAGAAGACATGTCCGTTCGAAAAATCATTGTTGATTCATCAAACGTGGGAACGCTGATGATCGGACAAACTATTGGTTCGGATACGTTGCACGATTATTTGAAGTCGTTTGGATTTGGCGCAAAGTCAGCAATTGATTTCCCTGGAGAAACAAAGGGAATCCTGCAATCTGCAGACAAGTGGGCGGGTGCCAAGAAATTCACTACGTCGTATGGTTACGGTTATTCGGCAACAGCCTTGCAATTGATTGCAGGAGTAAACGTGGTCGCAAACAATGGTAATTATGTCGCACCTCGATTGGTGACGGCAACAGTGACGAAGGACGGCCTGAATGAGCCGATTGCTGCAATTGAACAGCACGCTGTCATCACTCCAGAAACCGCTGCGACGATGCGCTCGCTGATGACCGATGTTGTGTGCTTCGGAACTGCAACTCTAGGAAAAGTGCCGGGCATGACAGTCGCTGGTAAGACCGGAACCGCTTACAAGCGTCAAGACAACGGAACATATGTTGCAGACGATGGTTCACGCTCGTACTTCGCAAGTTTCATCGGATTCATTCCTGCACAGCAACCACGATTCACCGTGTTGGTGTCGATTGACGAACCAAACGCAGACTCGATGGATCGCTTCGGTGGAACTGCAGCCGCTCCAGTATTCGCAAACATCGCACAAGTACTCATTAGCGAACTCGATATTCGTCCAACTGCAGCCGATCTCGGTTGTCCAAAAGAGCGTCCAGCAGAGCTCGGACCAAAGCACTAGCCATGGGCGCATCGCCGGCCGCGACCGGCCAGATGACATTGCATCATCTGGTGAACACCGCACAACTCGGCGAGCACGGATTATTGGTTGAACTGGTTGGCGGCGATGTTGTCATTGCCGATGTCACGCATGACTCGCGACAGGTTCGTGCCGGTGCATTGTTCTGCTGTGTCGATGGCATGCAGGTGAATGGTCATGAATTTGCACAACAGGCCGTAGATGCCGGTGCATCAGCACTGCTTGTGGATCACGCATTGTCAATTGACGTTCCGCAAGTGGTGGTAACCGATGTGCGTCATGCAATGGGTCATGTGGCTGCTGCGCTGTATAACTTTCCGAGCTCAAAAATGCATGTGGTCGGCGTAACCGGAACGAATGGGAAGACGACGACGGCACATCTGCTTGCAGAGATTTTGCGAGCACATGGATGGAAAACCGAAGTCATAGGAACCCTGACAGGTGCTCGAACCACTCCAGAATCAACTGACTTGCAACGAACGCTGAGTGAGTGTGAGCGCAATGGTGTGCAAGCAGTAGTTATGGAAGTGACATCCCATGCATTAGAGCTGCATCGCGTAGCGGGAACGACTTTTCAAGTGGCCGTGTTTACGAATCTGTCTCAAGACCATTTGGATTTTCATCACACCATGGAAAGGTATTTCGCAGCCAAGGCAAAATTGTTTGCGAAAGAATATTCGGCATGCGGTGTAGCCAATCGTGACGATGTGCATGGCCAACTTCTACTCGACACGATGACTATTGATTCAATGTCGTTTGGAATGAGCGACGTTGCTCATGTGCAGATGGATGCTCGTCATATTGAATACGAAATTGACGGCGTTCATATGCGCGCGCAGTTGGGCGGGCAGTTCAACGTGATGAATTCGCTCGCCGCGATATCTGCAGCCCGTGCACTTGGCGTTTCACTGGCAGAGATTGCTGATGGACTTGGTCGTGCTACCGCTGTACCTGGCCGATTTGAATCGATTGATGCGGGGCAATCCTTCGATGTGATTGTGGATTACGCGCACACACCAGATGCGTTAGAACGAGTGCTTGATTCTTCACGTTCATTGATGAGCGAGGATGGGAAGCTGATTGTGGTGTTTGGTTGCGGAGGTGACCGTGACACTGAAAAGCGTCAGCCGATGGGTGAAATCGCAGGCACAAAGGCAGATGTTGTAGTGATTACTTCTGACAACCCTCGATCTGAGTCTGGGGCTGAGATTGCTGCACAGATCAATGCTGGAGTAAGAGCAGCAGATTCGCATAAAGTGCTGAGCACTGAATTAGATCGTCGTGCCGCTATTGGCAAGGCGTTTTCCATTGCACGCCCCGGAGATGTTGTTGTGATTGCAGGAAAGGGTCACGAAAACACTCAAACCATTGGAACTGAAATTTTTCCGTTTAGCGACGCACAAGTCGCTCGTGAACTTCTAGGAGCTCAATCATGATTGCCGTATTAATCGCTGGTGCCGTAGGAATGTTGGTATCACTAGCTGGCACGCGCGCGCTCATTTCATTTTTTCAGCGCTTGGGGAAAGGCCAACCAATTCTTGGTGCCGAAGACCACGGTCCTGCACATCAAATGGCCAAACAGGGAACACCGACGATGGGTGGAATTGCCATTCTGCTCGCTGGTTTCTTGGGCTGGCTGGTTGCTCACTTGCGAGATGGACTTCCATTTTCAGACCAAGCGGCAATTATTTGGCTTTCGGTATTCGTGTTGGCAACGATCGGATTCCTTGACGACTTTCTCAAAGTTCAACGTCAGCACAATCGTGGAATTTTCTGGAAGAAAAAGGGTTGGATCACGTTCGGAATCACCGCGGTACTGATGTTCATCTTGGCGTCAACCACTGGCGTCGCTCAAACCATTTCGTTCACTCGCGCAATGAGTCCAGGCTGGCATTTGTCTGGTCCGTTATTTATTGCCTGGACAGCCATCATGGTGTGGAGCACGACGAATGCAGTCAATGTCACGGACGGTTTAGATGGACTAGCTGCTGGCTCGGCACTCTTTGGTTTCTTGGCCTTCACCATCATTGCGTATTGGGCTTTTCGTAACCCGCGTATCTACGACATGGTGAACCCGCTCGATCTTGCAGTGCTCTCGGCAGCTCTTGCTGGGGCATGCGGTGGGTTCCTGTGGTGGAACGCGGCACCTGCCCGAATATTTATGGGCGATGTCGGTGCGCTTGGGTTGGGTGCTGCCCTTGGAACATTGGCAGTTACCACGAATACACATTTGATGTTGCCAATTATCTGTGGCATCAACGTGTTCGAAGCCGGTTCGGTTGCCGTGCAAATGGGCGTGTTCAAAGCTTCGGGTAGGAAGAAGCGATTGCTCAAGATGTCGCCGATTCACCACCACTTCGAATTGAGTGGCTGGCCAGAAACCACCGTCATCATTCGATTCTGGATCATCTCAGGAATTTGTGTTGCAACAGCTGTTGCAATCTTTATCGCCGACTTCACCAATCAAGTGTCACGATGACCCAAGGCTCCCCATCAACCTTCGTATTTGGGTTGGCTGTAGCGGGGCGTGCGGTTGCTACGTCGCTGCGTGAGCGTGGCGCTGAAGTCGTAGTTGGTGATGACAAGTTGACCGATGAACACAGATCATTCGCTCAGTCAATTGGTGCGCGCGTAGTGGACATTGCTCGCGATGGGGAATTGCAGCGCGTGATGAGTTCGGTGAGTGTGCTTTCTCCTGCGCCAGGTGTTGCTGAAAACCACGGAGTCATTCGTAGCGCGCGTGAAAATGGAGTTTCCATTCAGTCAGAAATTGAAATTGCCTATCGCATGGAACTGCTTCGTAGTGATGGTCCGCGACCGATGGTGGCAATTACCGGAACTGACGGCAAGACCACAACGACGTTGATGGCCAATGCGATGCTGCGTTCGGCAGGATTGCGTTCTGAGGCAGTGGGCAACACCGAAGTGCCACTCGTTGAGTCGCTTGCTACCGAAGCGCAGGCCTTTGCAATTGAGTGTTCAAGTTTTCGTCTCGAGCACACCGAGCTATTTCGAGCCCAAGCTTCAGCTTGGTTGAACATTGCACCAGATCACTTGGACTGGCACAGCAGTTATCAAAAATATTTTGATGCCAAAGCAAAGATGTGGGCGAATTGCCTACCAACCGATGTTGTAGTTGCTCCCATTGAAGATGTAAACATTTGTGCAGTGGCTCGTGCGAGTGCGGCTCGCGTGGTCACGTTTGGTGCTGCCGATGGCGACTATCGCGTTGTCGGAAACGAATTGTGCGGACCGTCCGGCCCAATCATGAACGTTTCGCGCATGAAGCGTTCATTGCCACACGATGTGACCAATGCGCTCGCAGCAGCAGCGGTGTGTATTGAGGGTGGACTAGCGAGCGCACAGCACGTAGCGAATGCGTTGGAGCATTTTGAAAATGCACCGCACAGAATTCAGTTTGTTGCCGAGATTGGTGGTGTGCGCTGGTTCAACGATTCGAAGGCAACAAGTCCACACGCGGCGAGCGTGGCGTTGCGCGCATTCGACAGCATTGTGCTCATTGCTGGAGGAAAGAACAAAGGGCTTGATCTTTCGCAGATGGCAAGTGAACCGCATCGGATGAGGGCTGTTGTTGCCATTGGTGCATCTGCAGACGACATTGCGCGAGCCTTTAGCGGTGTATGCACCGTAGTGAAAGCCGAGAACATGAACTCTGCTGTTGTACAAGCAAACGAGCTATCGCGTAATGGCGATGTCGTTGTCCTGTCGCCGGGATGCACCAGTTACGACTGGTACTCAAACTACGGTGAACGTGGCGATGATTTCATGAAATGCGTTCGTGAACTATCAGGAAATACTCGCTAGGAGGGCACTGTGGCAACAAACGTTTCAACTTCGCTAACACCGGCTCAACGTCGCCGCGCTGTGCTCGACAAAAAAGGTGTCGGCACTACGCGTCGCTTAACTACCGCAGCTCCAAACAAAGTGTTCTGGGGAATTCTCGCCGTCACGTCGTTGCTTACGGTGTTCGGATTGATGATGGTGTTGTCGGCAACTTCTATTGAGGCTGTGAACAGGGGAGGCTCGCCGTGGGCAATGTTCCAGAAGCAGTTCATGTGGGCGATATTTGGTTTGTTTGCAGGAATCACCACATATCGCATGCCGTATCACCAGTGGCACGGCATTGCTAAATACGCGCTGTGGGCTTCGTACGGGCTCATGGTGTTGCCTCTCGTTCCAGGATTGGGATTGGAAATTAACGGTGCGCGCGCGTGGGTGGCTCTAGGTCCAATTCGTTTTCAACCTTCCGAAGTGCTGAAGGTAACCATGTTGTTGTATTGCGCAAGCGTGTTGTCGCGGAGGCGTGCTGAAATGGCAAATTGGGAACGCACGCTGAAGCCAGTGATGTTGGCCTGGGCAATCACTGTGACGTTGTGCGTGTTGTTACAAAAAGATCTTGGCGCTGCAATTGTGTTTACGTGCATCGTGATGGCGACTCTGTTCATAGCGGGGGCGCCAATTCGATGGATGGTGACGATGACTGGGGCTTTCACCGTTGTGTCACTTGTGTTGATCGCATCCAGTTCGCGATTGCAACACCGTTTTTTCTCATATTGGGATCTCGAAGCAAACAAAGGCCACTGGGCATACCAAGTGTGGCAATCCGTTTTAAGTATCGCTAATGGTGGAATTGCTGGAGTTGGCGTAGGCCAAGGAACTGGCAAGTGGGGTTACGTTCCACTAGCGCATAGCGATTTTATTTTTGCAATCATTGCCGAAGAGTTTGGACTCATTGGAACCGTTGGCGTCATCGGTGGTTTCATCGTGCTGTTGTCGCTTGGCATGCAAGCAGCCAAGGGTGCTCGCGACCATTACGGAGCGCTTCTTGCCGGTGGAATCACAACATGGCTCTGCGTACAAGCACTCATCAATATCGGAGGCGTTATCGGCGCAATGCCAGTAACTGGACTCACCTTGCCACTCATGTCTTACGGTGGATCTTCACTGTTTATGACGATGGCAGCTGTCGGTCTGTTGCTGAACGTTGCGCGTAATATGAAGTAGGTCATGGTCGCCCCCACTTCAACTACTTTTGCCGTAATTACTGGGGGCGGAACCAGCGGGCATGTGGTTCCCGCAATTGCTATCGCCGAGCTCCTTGTCGATGCCGGACATGACCTGTCGTCGCTGCACTACGTGGGTTCAAACCGCGGGGCCGAGGTATCCATGATTCCTGCGCTCGGCTTAGCTCATACGTTTCTTGCAGTTGACGGCTTGCAGCGTGGGCTGTCAGTGTCCAAAGTGAAACGCAATGTGTTGATGGTGCCCACCATGTTGCGCGCGCTGGGTGCGGCAAAAGCGTTGCTGAAGCAATTGCAACCGCAGGTAGTCATTTCTGTTGGTGGGTACGCAAGCATTCCTACATGTCGCGCTGCTCGAAAACTGCGCATTCCTGTCGTCACGTGTTCGTACGATCGCAGGCCAGGTCTTGCAACCTCGTTGCAGTCGCGGTATGCGGCTGCAACGGCAGTGGCGTATTCGCCGAGCAAATTGCGCAATGCAGTTGTCACAGGTGCTCCTGTGCGACGTAACTTGCGAACTGCCGATGTTCACGCGCTGAGAAATAGCGCTCGTGATTCGCTTGGAATTTCTGCAAGCGCACGCGTAGCAGTGGTGATGGGTGGTTCGCTTGGATCAGCCGTGCTCAACTCTGCGACCGAACATTTAGTGCAGAGCCTGCGCGGCACTGAACATACGTGTGTCATTCATATTGCTGGTGAGCGCTTTATGAATTCGGTGCAACTTCCGGTCACCCTGCAACACGGCAACGGGTCGTTGTCGTATTCGCGTATTGCTTATTCGAACGACATGATCACGATGTACGCAGCTGCCGACGTGGTGGTGTGCAGGGCGGGTGCAAGCACCATTGCCGAGGTGTCAACCGTAGGAGTGTGTGCGGTGATCGTGCCATGGAAAGACGCAGCTGAAAATCACCAGTTAGTCAACGCGAAGTGGCTCACCGACCGCGGAGGCGCGGTATTGCTTGAAGAGGAAAATCTCAGTGCACACGAGTTTTCACAACTGGTGACCGAGTTGCTTCGCGATGACGACCGTAGAGCAGCAATAGCCAGTCGCGCCCGCGAACTGGGCGAGGTGCATCGTCAGAGTTCAATGGCCAGTGTGATCGAACACGCAGCACAGGCGCAACCGTGATGTCAACTACAGCGCATCTAGATCTAGCAATGAAGCAGCGAATTCATGTTGTTGGTGTGGGTGGTCCTGGGATGAGTGCGATCGCCCAAGTGTTGGTTGAAATGGGTCATCGCGTTTCAGGAAGCGACATTAAAGAGTCAGAGACGATTGAACGACTGCGTGGAATTGGCGTTGTTATCAACATTGGCCACGATGCCGGTGTGGTTCACCACTGCGATGCGGTGACAGCATCGACAGCGATTCCCGCCAAGAATGTGGAATTGACTGAAGCGCTCAACATCGGTGTCCCGGTACTCACCAGAGCACAGATGTTGGCTGCAATTTGCAGACAAAAACTTTCTGTTGGAGTTGCGGGTACGCATGGCAAGACCACCACGTCGTCAATGCTGATGGCTGTGATGCGGGAAGCGCAACTGCATCCAAGTTTCATCATTGGTGGAGATGTGCGAGGAATTGGCAGTGGGGCATCGTGGGGTAGTGGCAAATACTTGGTTGTTGAAGCCGATGAAAGCGACGGAACGCACGAACAGCTTCCACTTGGGGCAGCAATCGTCACCAACATTGACGTTGACCATCTTGATCACTTCGCAACGTTTGACAACGTGGTTGAAAGTTTTGGCAGATTTCTCGATGGTATTGACGGACCAAAAGTCGTGTGTGCCGATGATGAATCGCTCGTACAGCTTGCATCGACGCGTGGCGTGACGACCTATGCGCTCCATGCTCCAGCACGGTTTACTGCCCACAACGTGAAGTTCTTGGAAGGCGGGTCGACTTTTGATGTGCGTCATCACGAAGTTGCGGGCGATGCCGGAGTCGAGCTTGGATGCGTACATTTGCAGTTGCGCGGAGAACACAATGTGTCGAACGCATTGGCGGTGATTGCACTCTCGGCACTTCTTGGGATTGATTTCGACGTTTGTGCAACAGCGCTGTCTGAATTCTCTGGTGTGGCCCGAAGATTCGACCAACGAGGAACCGATGACGGAGTGGTGTTCGTGGATGACTACGCGCATCTACCAACTGAAATTTCTGCTGTGTTGTCAAGTTGTACAGATGAATCCGACACGTGGACTCGTGTGGTGGCTGTGTTCCAGCCCAATCGATTCAACCGCATGGAGCACATGTCGGATGCTTATGCCGACTGCTTTGCACATGCTGATCACGTGGTGATCACTGACATTTATTCTTCAGGTACAGCTCCAATTGCTGGAGTTACTGGCAAACTTGTCGTCGATGCCATCGTTCGCGCGAATCCACAAATGTCAATTGCTTGGAAGCCGACGCGTGCTGAATTGATTCAGCATCTTGCCGTTGAGCTGCGTTCTGGTGACATGTGCATCTCTATGGGTTGTGGCGATATTGAAACTCTTCCCGACGAAGTGATGGCCGCGCGTCGCGCATTGCGAGGAGACGCGTGAGTACGCCACATCAACTTCGCCGTCCAGCATCGCCAGAGGCGATTGATCACGCCTTTGGCCTGTTCAATGCAAAGGCCAAACGAAATGTTGATCTATCGCAATACACCACATACAAAGTTGGTGGCACTGCAGCGCTGCACATGACAGTTGCATCGATTGATGATTTGTACCTCGTGAGTGCGGTTCTCGCCGAAGTCGAACTTCCCATTTTGGTCATTGGTCGTGGAAGCAATTTGCTGGTCTCCGATTCTGGGTTTCAAGGTTTGGCGTTGACTATTGGCGGACTGGCTGACTATGTGGACTTGCCGAATCGTGAAGAAGACCCCGACGTTGAACCGATTGCGTTGTTCGGTGGGTCTGTTGCTCTGCCTGTTGCTTCGCGACAAAGTGTTGCGCGTGGTCTAACGGGTTTTGAGTGGGGAGTAGGTGTTCCTGGATCAGTCGGCGGAGCGGTGCGCATGAATGCTGGCGGCCACGGTTCAGACATGGCTTCGTCACTTACTTCTGTGCGCATGTTTCATTTACGCAAGGGACTTGAAGCCCATGTGAATGCAGTGGATCTCGGACTTCGATTTCGTGGCTCCGCGCTAGACGATCATCATGTGGTGCTCAGTGCAACCGTTGATCTTGAATGGTCGAAGTCGCAAGAAGCATCAGAGGCCGAGTTGCAAGAAGTGGTGCGCTGGCGTCGGGAGAATCAACCAGGTGGACAAAACGCAGGCTCGGTGTTTGTTAACCCTGAACCGGGCAAGGTGTCTGCTGGGGAAGTGATCGACGAACTTGGAATGCGTGGACTGCGCGTTGGTTCGGCTCAGGTTTCTGAAAAGCACGCCAACTTTATTCAGGCAGATGAAAATGGCAGTGCGCACGATGTTGTTGCGCTGATGGCAGAAATCCGTCGTCGGGTGCGCGACGAGCGCGGGTACGTGTTGCGCAGTGAGATTCGACTTGTCGGATTCGAAGATGCGACGGATCCGGCAATCGTGGAGCTGCTCAACAAAGACTCCGAAGTTGGCGTTTCTACTATTCGACTCGAACAAGTCTTTGATAAATCTTCCACCGGCAATGAAACCACCGATGGAACGATTCCCGCCTCAGTGTTGAGTGGTGAAGTGATTCGAATTGTCGACTCTGATGTGTCGGAAGAAGTGCTCGACGAGTTGCGAGAGGCATTTGGTCGCGACGCAACGCGAGACATCACTCGTGATGCGACCATCGTTCCCATCACCAGCGCAACGAGCAATCCAACATCGTCAACGAAGGTTCCCGATGCAGAACCTGTGGTGCCAGCCGAACGTGTAGTGATTGTCGATGATGATCTGCGAATTGTGACCGATGACGACTTCCCGGCAGACACCATGTCGCAGAGCGTGCACCGCGCACCAACATCTACTCGTGTGGCGATTTTTGATGACGAACTAATGCCAAGTGGAGAGATTGATTCTGACGGCAGTGTAAGCGGAGCCGTCATCATCGATGGCACGGCATGGACCGAACTTTCACCGCTTCGTCGTTTCATAAATGGTGCAAAGCAACTGGTCAACATGCGCGGTGTTAATCGTCGCAAGCAACTACTTGTTGTTGGTGGTTCGCTAGTCGCCTTTGTGGTTTTTGTTCTCATTGTGCTTGCCTCACCAATCGTCGCCGTGCGCAACATTGATATTGAAGGCGTGAAGTACGCGAACTCCACATTGATCGAAACTGTGTCAAAGAGTTTGCGTGGCAAGTCGGTACTCACCGTAGACACCAATGCTGCGCAGAAATTGTTGGAGACCGATCCGTGGATCGAGTCAGTCCGGATCAAGACGTATTTGCCGGGACGTGCTGTCATCGAAATTAACGAGCGCGTGCCAGTTGCTTGGTTCTTAGGTGTAGATAACCAGGGCAGGGTGATTGATCAAGACGGTCGTGTGCTTGCTGTGGTGAATGGTCGCCCAACCGAATACATGCTGATCGATGGCACTGGTCCCAATTTGATTGCTGGCGCTATGGCCTCTGAGTCCTATACGGCAGCCGCGCAATTGGCGATGTCGCTGCCAGATGAAATTCGGCCAGTCGTAAAAAGTATGGGCGTAAATGGCCCTAACCAGGTAACGATGACCCTGCTAACTGGCGCTGTTGTGAAGTTTGGTGAACCTGTAGACCTACGAAACAAGCTCGTCAATGTTGTCGTCATCCTGCGCCGTCAAGACATCAACCAGATTGCGGGTATCGACGTGTCGTCGGGAACCCCCGTGGTGTCCTCGCCCTAAGTAGTCCCTCATGCGAGGCTTCCCATACGGGGAGTGTTGGTCAACTAGCCTCGTGAAGAGCGCCATTTAGGGCGTTTCGCATATATCGAGTAATCGTTAACGGAGGCATGAACAAAATGGCTGGAGCACCGCACAACTTTCTTGCAGTGATCAAAGTGATTGGCGTGGGCGGCGGCGGTATCAATGCCGTGCAGCGCATGATCGACTCCGGAATGAAGGGTGTTGAGTTCATCGCAATTAACACTGACGCACAGGCGCTCATGATGAGTGACGCAGAAGTGAAGATCGATATCGGCCGTGAATTTACTCGTGGTCTTGGTGCAGGTAGCGATCCTGAAGTTGGTCGTGAAGCAGCAGAATCAAGTCGCGCAGAAATTGAAGAACTTGTTGCTGGCGCTGACATGGTGTTCATCACTGCAGGTGAAGGTGGCGGAACAGGAACTGGTGCCGCTCCGGTCATTGCAGAAATTTCGCGCGCAGCGGGTGCACTCACCGTTGGCATCGTGACACGCCCTTTTAATTTCGAAGGTCGTCGTCGTGCGTTGCAAGCAGAAGCAGGAATTTCCAAGCTTCGTGAAAAAGTGGACACTCTGATCGTGATTCCAAACGAGCGCTTGCTCACCATTTCAAGTGACAAGACCAGTTTGTTGGCAGCGTTTGCAACAGCAGACCAGGTTCTGCTCGATGGCGTAGTGGGAATCACCGGGTTGATCATGACCCCAGGTCTGATTAACACCGACTTCGCTGACGTGAAAATGATTCTGAAGAATGCTGGAACGTCACTGATGGGAATCGGTCGTGGAACGGGAGACAATCGTGCAACGGTTGCTGCGAACGCCGCAATCAACTCGCCGTTGCTGGAATCCTCTGTTGAAGGTGCTCGCGGAATCTTGTTGAACATCGCTGGTCCTTCAGATCTCGGATTGTTCGAAGTGAACACTGCATCAGAAATCATCCATGCAGTTGCACACCCAGATGCAAACATCATCTTCGGATCAGTAATCGACGATGAGCTTGTTGATGAAGTGAAGATCACCGTTATTGCTGCCGGTTTCGATCGTGGAGACAACACCAGTTCACGTCAGCGCGAACCGCGTGCTGTTGACACAGGTCGCATCCCTGAACAGCGTGGAAGTCGTTTGAAAGAGTTGTTCGGTGCTGGTGAAGACCCACTGCGCGACGATGACGACGGTCTTGACGTTCCTTCGTTCTTGAAGTAACTCTCACGTTGGATCAGCGCAGTGTTAGCGAGGCTGTTGCAGCGCTGCGTAATCGAATCACCCTTGCTGGTGGAACAGACGTAGCTCTTGTAGCGGTAACGAAAACGTTTGGTTCTGATGCGTGGCGGTTTGCCAAAGCTGCAGGTTGCCAAGCAGTTGGCGAAAACTATGCCCAGGAAGTTGTTCAAAAAGCAGGTGAGGTGGCATTGTCCGACCGTTTGCCGGTGCACTTCATCGGCCAATTGCAGTCAAACAAAATCAAGCAGTTGGCTGACATTGTCGACGTTTGGCAGTCAATCGATCGGCTCTCGCTGTTAACCGAAATTGCTAAGCGAGTAACCCGGGCGGGTGTAGAGGTGATGCTCCAGGTAAATGTGACTGCTGAAGACGGAAAAGGTGGGTGCACACCTGCCGAAGTGGGAGAGTTAACCCGTGCCGCACGTGACTTGGGCCTGACAGTTTCAGGACTCATGGCGGTTGGCCCCACGAATGAAGACCCGATCGAGACCCGTTCAGCGTTTCGCACACTGCGCGCATTGGTCAATGAACATGGCTTGCAACAGTGCAGTATGGGCATGACTGGCGACCTCGAGATTGCAGTCGAAGAGGGAAGCACCATGGTGCGTGTGGGATCAGCCCTGTTTGGCAACCGTCCATCACCGCATAGGTAAGTTGTTGTAACCTCGTAGCGATGTCAATGTTTAGACGAGCTATGGATTACCTGGGCCTTGGGCCAGATGACGCATACGACGATTACGACGCTTCAATAGCCGTTGAGCGTCCATTGCCGCGCCGCCGACCAGAACCACGCGGACGTATGACCCGTCAAGAAGAAGAGTATGACGACTACGAAGAGTACGAAGATGACATGGCTGACCAGCGTGCACCTCGTGCACCACGTGGTATGAACACCCGTGCACCGCAGCAGCGCGATGACTCCAGCGTGCAAGTTCGTCCGTCTACAGGCGCACAACGCGCGCAGCCAACCGTTCGACCGCTCTCAGCAAATTCTGCTCAGCCTGTTGAAGTACGACCAACGCGCTACGACCAAGCAAAAGAAGTTGCCGATTTGTTTAAGAGTGGCAACTCGGTGTTGCTCAACATAGGTTCTGCCGACAGTGAAGTGGCTCGACGATTGCTCGATTTCACCAGTGGTTTGATTTACGGAATGCAAGGCACCATGGAAAAGGTTTCGCCTGGTGTGTTCCTCATTAAGCCATTCGGCGCAAGTTCACCGCGCGGCTGACGTGTTCATCATCTGCTGGGTGCTTCAGGTATTTACTTTCCTGGTGTACGCACGAGTGATTTTGTCATGGTTCCCAGCTAGTCCGAACGGCCCATTCGGACAAATTTCGCGCATCATTTACCAAATCACCGATCCGGTGTTGCTGCCTATTAGGCGTGCGCTCCCACTTGTAGGTCCGCTTGATTTATCGCCAATCGTTGTGGTGATCGGACTGTCAATACTGCAAAACGTCATTTGCTGATAGCGGTGAACCGAGAGTAACGAAGTCGTACACTTACGCACCGTGACGTATCCGCAAGTTGATCCGCAGCCGAATTTTCCGGCAATTGAAACCGAAACGCTGAAGTTTTGGAAAGAGGACAACACCTTTGCTGCATCCGTCGAGCAGCATCCAACAACTGGCGATGCATCAAATGAATTTGTGTTTTATGATGGCCCACCGTTTGCCAATGGGTTGCCGCACTACGGTCACTTGCTTACCGGTTTCGTTAAAGATGCAGTGCCTCGATATCAGACCATGCGAGGCAAGCGGGTAGAGCGTCGCTTCGGTTGGGATTGTCACGGCTTGCCAGCAGAAGCTGAAGCGGAGCGTCAGCTCGGAATTTCAGGCACACAAGCAATTACCGATTACGGCATTGACAAGTTCAATGACTATTGCAAGGTTTCGGTGCTGCAGTACACAGCGGACTGGGAGCGATACGTCACTCGTCAAGCTCGTTGGGTGGATTTTTCGAACGATTACAAAACGCTCGACACCTCATATATGGAAAGCGTGATGTGGGCGTTTAAAACGCTGTGGGACAAGGGGCTTATTTACGAAGGCTTCCGCGTGTTGCCGTACTCGTGGGCACTGGAAACTCCGTTGTCTAATTCAGAGACGCGAATGGATGACGCTTACAAAATGGTGCAAGACCCAGCGCTCACCGTTGCCTTTGTGCTGGAGTCCGGCGACAACCTGCTGGCCTGGACAACCACGCCGTGGACACTGCCGAGCAACCTTGCTTTGGCAGTTGCGCCAGAGGTTGACTACGTTCGCGTGCGTCATAACGGCAAGGTGTACATATTGGCTGAAGCACGGTTGGCTTCGTATGCAAAAGAACTCGACGGGGCAGAAGTACTTGGCACTGTTCGCGGATCTGAACTCGTAGGTCAGCGCTA
>Ga0209297_1000242_pt1 | contig 37185 bp, 14 predicted proteins | sample S_130805_MF_Meta_FD_187322 | JGI IMG/M metagenome (GOLD analysis project Ga0209297, IMG submission 187322) | Freshwater microbial communities from Lake Simoncouche, Canada to study carbon cycling - S_130805_MF_MetaG (SPAdes) (version 2) | ecosystem: Environmental > Aquatic > Freshwater > Lake ...
AAAGATGTAGAAAAACTAACCAATAAATTTTTAAAGAAACAAAAATTATGAACATTAAATTAGTATCATATTCTCAACCAACTGAAGAATTTGCTGAATTAGGAATTACTGATGCACAAGAACTTATAGCATTTTGCGCTCGGGTAAGTAATCCGTCAAATCAGTTTAATACAGAAACTTCAGAAAAACTTATCAACTACTTAATTACGCACAAACATTGGTCACCGCTTGAAATGGTCAATGTGTGTTTAGAAGTAAATACCACCCGCGACATTGCACGTCAATTACTACGTCACGCTTCATTTAGATTCCAAGAGTTCAGTCAACGGTATGCAGATCCAACTGATGACTTGTCTTTTGAAATACGCGATGCTAGATTTCAAGATCCTAAAAATCGTCAAAATTCAATTACAATTAATACTGCAGAAGAAGAGGCAATTAATGATGAATGGCATCTAAGACAAGAAGCTCATATTAATTCAGCAAAAGCACAATATGAATGGGCAATTAGCAAAGGCATTGCTAAAGAGCAAGCTCGTGTTGTACTTCCAGAAGGCAATACTAAGAGTCGTGTGTATGTTAACGGGACGTTGCGCTCATGGATTCACTACATACAAGTGCGCAGTAACGTGGATACACAGCTTGAACACAAACAAGTTGCAGTAGCGTGTGCGCAAGCAATTAGCGCAGTATTTCCAATGGTAAATGACTTTGTTTATAAGGAAGAACCAGTTTTAGAACCTATTAAAGAAGAAATTGTTGAACCTAAAAAACTTAAATGGCATCAACACTTTTTTAATTTTTACAAACACTAATCACAAAAAAAGCCAGCATGCTGGCTTTTTTGTTTTTACATTACTACTAGATAACAGTGGTTAAAACTTCTTTTATATTGGTCCTGATTGTACATCAGCCAACTCTAAAGGTAGAGTTGTTCCTATCTAAAAGTAAGTAACGTCTCCAATATCATCATCATTATTTCCACGATATGTGTATGTTATTACAACATATCCCTCACCTAGATTATCACCAGGGGTAACAACTGATCCGTCAGATGTACCAGATGCACCTGAATATGCACCATTGTCGCCAGTTTGCACCATACCGCCTCCTCCTCCGTTGTAGCCGCCGCCGCCGCCACCACCGCCGCCGCCGTCACCTTGTCCATAATCGTGCCCGGCTCCTCCATTGGTTCCAGAAAAGCCTTGCGTAGCGCCATCTGATTGGCCGGCGCTTTTATTTCCGCCGCCACCGCCGCCACCACCGCCACCGGCAACAATTAATAAAGTGCTGTCTTTAGAAACAAAACTTCCAGCGCCGCCACCGCCGCCTGCACCTGAACTTCCAGTTCCAGTACTTGATCCTGGTTTCCCGCCAACGCCTCCTGCACATTGACCGGCAGTGTTAACACCTCCAGCTGCATTAATTGCGTTACGTCCATTGACACCGGATTGACCAGGTGATCCTGAACCACCTACACCAATTTTATAAGTACCACCGGTTAACTGAAAGTTTTTTTGAGCACGATCACCTTTTGTACCTGCACGTCCAACTTGTTGATCATTGCCGCCTTTACCGCCAGCACCTCCTACACATATAATTGATGTTATTTTCGTGCTTTCTGCTAAAACAATAGTGCAAGAACTATTATACGTTATAACTGCAGTGCGTATTGTACCAACTATAGTTAACGTTGCAGTTTTTGTAGTGTTATCGTTAAATGTTGCAGTAAATACTGCAGAACCTAGATTACCGCCTGTATAAACTTTAGTTGCTCTGCCAGTATTATCTAACGATCCAGAAAGCCACAATGGAGTAGCAGGAATACTACCATCTACTGTTCTCGCGATTGATATAACTACACTAGAATATGGAGCTCCGCCTGATACAGTTACTGTTGAGGTATTACCAGATACTATTGATATTGGATCAACAGTTATTAACTTATTATTATAAACTTCTTGTCCAATAAGCGTAAAATTTTCCGAATTAACAACTACTAGTACACCACCATTTAAGTAATTTGACGTAAATCTTACTGTAAATGTTGACAACAACGGTAATCCAGTAACCTGGGCTGCTTTTAGATCTGCTGAGATAATATAGCTACTCGAAGTGTTAGTAACAATACCGGCCACTATACCAGTATCAGCAGGAGCGCCAAATATTTGACGTATTAGACTTTCATTGTTACTTGCATGAATACTAATTGTTATATCACCCTTGTTAGTAGCATTTAAAAACGTACATGTTACCTGCCCGGAATCTTTATTAGAAACACCGGCATAAAAAGTGTTAGTGCTAAAAGTTATTGATCCAGTTATTGTCGCTGCCGGTTTAGGAAGAATAGATAACGTTGCAGAACACGACTGGTTAGATTGAATAGCAACAAATGAGGCCTTAAACGACCTTACACCGCTGGTATAAGTTGTTGCGTTAATTTCTAGTGTATACTCCCCGTTGTCATTTAACTTAAGGTCTGTTAATGCAGGAGTTGAATCTAATACAAAAGTAGCGTTAGGAAATCCTTTGCTAATACTTAAGGTAGCCTTTCCGTTATGCTCAATACTACTAGGAACAATTGTCATTTCAGGAACCGATGTCGGGTTGTTAAAGGTAATTTTTAAATCTGATGTAGTTGCGAATAGCACCGTAGCAGCAGAACCCCCTGTAAAAGCAGCATTACCTAAAGTAATTGTTAGGTTTGTTATGCTGATACTTGCAGCATGCGCTGATGCAGCACCGGTAAATGAAACAGTAGCAACTTGCGGGCTGGTTTTTTTCACACTCGCTGTTAAGCCTGCTGGAACGTTGGTAACAACTGCACCCGCTAATGCTTGTCCATTTGTGCCCGTGTATGTGTCATTAGCTAACGTCAATGTGATGCTAGTTGCAATTGAACCATCGTTTGCATCCGCTTCCTTAAATTCAGTTGCGCTATATGTAATCGATTTAACTGGTAGCGGAGCTGCAGGATCTCGAAACGTAATTTTTAAATCTGATTTAGTTGCGGTAGTTACCGTAGCAGCAGAACCCCCTGTAAAAGAAGTATCACCTAAAGTAATTGTTAGGTTTGTTATGCTGTTACTTGCAGCATGCGCTGTTGCATTACCAGTGAACGTGACAGTAGCAACTGTTGGGCTGGTTTTTGTCACACTCGCTGTTAAGCCTGCTGGAACGTTACTTACCACTGCACCCGCTAATGCTTGTCCATTTGTGCCCGTGTATGTGTCATTAGCTAACTCTAGTTCAATGGTCTCTGTTATTGAACCATTGTTTGCAACCGCTTCATCAATGTTGGTTTTGCTATAGTTAATTACCCGAGCTGTTGGAAGTAAATAGCGTAAATCGCCTGATGTTTTAGTACACGTAGGCTCACTAACACTTGCAATTGTAAATTGAAAGGTTCCTTGGTTAGTGGTAGTGGTAGCATTTTGTCGATATATTGATGTTATTTCAAATTGAAGTTGTGAACTACTGTTAGTTGTACTAGATATCATCCGTGGCGGAACTAAGTCGGATACACCTGTACCAGATAGCGAAGCCTGTATATTTGCGTAACAGTTAGTAATACTTAATGTAAATTTTTCATTTGGAAATGAAGGGCTTACTGTAGCTACAATTACTAACTTGCCAGTTGTGTTATCTAACGATAGTCCAGCAGCCCGTGGCATAGTAATACTTGTTGAAGCTACACTGTTACCATTTGTAATACTAGTAATAGTAATAGTGCGAGTTACTGGTGCATTTACAGTAAGTTTTACTGTTGGACTAGATCCTTGGGAGATCGAATATCCAAAGGAAGGTTCTTGTTTCTCTACTGATAGATAAAACTCTCCAGCAGTTGGTTGAATTAATCCTGCAGTATAATCAAGGAAAAACGTGTTTGATGCGTCCTTATTTCTACTTCCAATGGCTTGACTTAACCCAAATCGAGCAAACTCAACACCTACTAGTTTCCAAGAAATTACGGTGTTAATTGGTACAGATGCTGGTATTGTAAAAGTAAAGGTAACTGTCTCGCCTGGTCCTATCGACTCTTTGTTTCTGCTAACTGTAATTTTGGCTGCATCAACTAGCGTAAAATTAGCTGTAGTACCAGTACTAAATCTTAAATTAGTGGATTCATTAGGTAACGCCGGCATAAGAGTCAATTGTAGTGGCAATGATAGTCCTAGCAGATAACTGTCTGTAATTGTACCAGTAGGGTTGGTCCAGACTACTGTGCCATCAATTACTTTACTAAGTGCTGGCAGATTAACTGTTGCGGATGTTATACTAAAAGGCTTTTTATCTTCGCTGTAATTTGAATTTGGGGCAACCTTCACGCCGACCGTTGAAAACGGATAATATAGCGGTACATCAACACTATAAGTTATTGGCACTGTCTGAGCCTGAGTTAGTGTGTTATGTATTATATTAGTTGACCCAATAATACTAATATTAATTGGTTTAATATAAAAAAGCAATACGCCTGTATAGATATTGGAATTAGTACGCTCGTCAATATATTTAAGTTCAGAACCGTTAGCCGTTAATTTAAATCTAACATTTTCATATATTATTGCAGAATCTAAGTTAGGAGTAGTAACATTAAACGTTTTACGTGCTTCTCCTGCAGGAATAGTAACTATACCAGTAACTGGAGTTGTCCACCCGGTTGGTGCTCCAATATCATTAAAAAATGGTATTTTTCGTGAAAATTCCATAGTCCATGTAATTGTCTGATCAACAGTAGCAGTTGTAGTTGTACTAATTACAAGTATGATTGGATCACCTATTATATACCTTTCAGATGCTGCCGCTAACTTCCATGTTGCAATAGTTGGCAGCGGAGTTGTAGTCGGAGTAGCAGTTCGATCAGTAATAACTATTTGACTACTTGCAACATAAGATGATCCAGCTACATTATACAACCATACAACAAAAGGTCGATTACCTTTTGTTGTGCCGTCATCTAGTGGAGTAAACTCTAATGTTCCGGTCATACCATCTGTCAAAACTACATAAGGGGTTAATGATACTATATCAAGATCTGATCCAGTGAATGAACCCAGACCTGATGTATTAACCGGTTTAATTACACACAATAAAGCTTGATTTAGCGGTAACTTTGGAGCTTTTATTTCAAAAATTATTTTTTCACCTTCTTGTGACGGTGACGACGTTCTTGGTGTAATAGTATACGGTGTATTTTCAGTAATAGTAATAGTTGGGCTACCGCCATTTAATACAACCGGTGAACCGCCTGACTTTATTTCAAGTTGAAAGTCTCTTGATCCTTTAACACTACCAACAGTTGTTAACAACGAAATATCATAAGAACTTGCTGCGCTAGTTACTGTAAAATTACCAGTTAACCCAGCCGGGGAAAAATCAGATCCGTCAATATTGCTGCCGTTAGGACCAACACCAACAATTCTATAAGAGTATGGTATGTCTTGTAGTAACTTTGGAGTTGAAAAGGTAAACGTTGCTGCACTTCCTTCCATTACTGAGTTGCCTGCAGTAGTTGAAGTTAATGAATAAACTGCAGTTTCTGTAATTTTTACAACTGGACTAGGTGCACCTAACGTAACTGGTGTTGAACTACCTTGCAGTCTTAATTCAATACTGAAAGATTCGTCAAGTTCTTTAGGTGAGTTAGCTGCGGCATTTAATGTAAAATTACCTGCTCCATATTGATCAATTGCAACCGAGTTAGTTAACGACGACAATCCAACAAAATCTTCAGATGTGATATTACTTCCAGACACCGGCACAATTGTATATGTCATTGTTGTACCGAATGCAACATCTGGTGTTGAAATGTCAAACCTTACACCAGTTGGGCTTCCTTCAGTAATTGAAGAATTATTTGCTCTAATCATGTACGGAGTTGCATCAACTAACGCTACTGGCAATGCACTAGTTGCAACTTCTGTGCCGTTAACTGATCCTGTACGTAACACAAGTAAGAACATACGATCAGATTGAACTCTGTTATTATTTGCAGAAGCTGTTATCGTAATAGTAGTGCGACCTAATGTACTTGTACCTGGATTATCATAAGTAATGTACACCGGAGCAGTGCTTTGAGTTTGCAGTAATTCGCCATCTAATAAATTATTACTTCTAATTGTTGACCAGTACAACGGAGTAGCCGGTAATACATTATCTGTAAAAATATCAAATATAACCGATTCACCTTCTATAATTTTTGATTTTCTAGGAACAACACTATAAGTTGGCGGATCTGGATCCGGTACTACTATAGTTTGAGAAGTATCATTCATTGTAACAATTGTACTAGTAGCTAACAACGTTCCAGTTGTAGTCCACAATTTTATCCCAAAGTTTTTAACACCTAATTCAGTAAATGTATCTTTGTTAATTGTTCTAGAAATTTGTGCAGAATTTCCTTTAACAATAACCGAACCGGTTATAGAGTCAGTAAAATCTGGATGATTAGTTGTGTTTATAGTTCCAAGAGTTGAATATGTAGTCCAATTTAGTTGTAGTTTGTCTGTATCTGCAACCCATGGTGTAGTAACGCTAAAAATTACAGTATCGCCTTCATTAACTAATGTTGCAGATGGTACTATTGTATGCGGTATAATTTCATTTAACGTTATAATAGCTGATGTAGCTTGTACTGCTCCTAAAATAGAATCAGTACGCAATTCAATTTGGAATGTTTCAGCTTCTTCAGTTATAAGATCACGTTTTGCTGAAATTATAAATGACCCTTTATTTTTTGTTGTACTTACAAATCCGTCTAGTCGTTGTCCCAACCCGCCTTGTGCATCCGACACAATGAAATCGTCAGCTGTAATATTACCTGCATGTTTTAGTATAGTCCAAAATATTTTAGTATTATCTAATACCGCCGGGGTAGTAATGCTTACTGTTATTGGAGCTAACCCTTCTGTAAATGATGGAGAGGTTAATGACACAGTGTACCCAACAGATTCACCTATAGTAACTATTGAACTTGTTGCAACTTTTGTGCTAATTGAAGATCCAGTTTTTAAAATTAAACGGAATGATTCGGTACCTTCAGTTAAACTATCAAGAATTGCTGTTCTTGTAATAGAACCCACATTGCCATTAATTTCAACAGTACCGGATAATCTGTTATCTGTAAAATCCGATGCAGTAATTACACCAGTAACTGCTACAGTATCCCAATATAACACAGTGCCATTTTTTAAGAATGGTGTTTTAACATCAAAATCAATACCAGGCTGGTTTTCAACCATGTATGAATTTAACGGTATAATTTCATACCCTACTGTTTCTGTAATAGCTGTTCGTTGACTTGATACTAACACCGGTCCTAATGTTCCAGCAGTTGCACGAATTTCTAAATAAAATTCTTCTGTACCTTCAATTAATGTATCTTTAGCTGCTCGTCTAAAAATTGTTCCGTTACTATTGTCAGTAATAACAACAAATCCGTCTGTTGCATTATCAGTAAAATCTGCAGCGGTAATTACACCTTCTGACGACACAGTAGTCCAATATAACACAGTGCCCGGTGGCATCCATGGAGTAGTAAGATTAAACGTAACCCCGGCACCTAACGCACCTAAAGTTGTACTTTCTTCCATTGTTGCAGGAGTTCTAACTAAATTATAGCTTGCAGTTTCTTCAATAGTTATAGGATCACTGTCAACTAACCAATTTGTCATTCCTACATCAGAAAATACTGATAAATGGAACGTTTCGTTTCCTTCTGTTAATGCATCTTTTTTTGCTTTTCTTGTAACAATACCAACATTTTTTGATATAACAACAGTTCCAGTTACTCTATTATCAGTAAAATCAGCAGCAGTTAATACACCACTATCTTTAACTACTTTCCAATATAACCGTGTATTAATTGGAAGATTTGGCGTTTTAATAGTAAAGGTTATTAACGTTGTTGAATCTTCTGGAATTGAACTGTCATCAGCAAGTACTAAATAAGGGATAATTGGTTCAATTGAAACTTTATCAGTAATTTTTACTAACTCACTAGTTTGTACAGTTTTTGAAATTCCAGTATCGGCATTAAGTACTGACAATACAATTTGATAAGATTCAGCAGTAGTTTCATTAATCGTGTCTTCGTAAATTGTTCTATATAATTCAGCGTAATTGCCGTATACTGTTACAATACCGTTTATTCGATTATCTAAAAAATCACTTGGAAGTAACGACTGAGTTAATACTTTTGTATTCCAATATAAATCAGTTCCATCTCTTACATTTTTAGTAACAATTCTATACAATACAGTTTGGCCTTCTGTTACTGCGGTTGTTGATAATGGCAATATAGTGTAAGACGGCGCTGGAGGTGTTAATGACGTGTCTGTAATTATTTCTAATGATGTCAATTGTGCAAGAACAGGGCCTTTAGTGTTATCATCAATTCTTATTTGAATCTGGAACTGTTCTTTACCTTCGGTAAATAAATCCGCAGAAGCTATTAATGTAAATGTTCCTGAATTATCAACAATATCAACTGTTCCGCGCAATGTACCGGTTATTAAATCTGATGCAATATTAAAATCAGATGCCGAAATGCTAGTACCAGATATGCTAAAATATAACAATCCATCAAAGAAATTAGTAGTAGTTACTGTAAAATCAACAGTATTAATAACGCCTGCTTCAGTAACATTTGCAACCGATCTACTTAATGCAAATGTTGGGTTTGATGCCCCTGGGGTAAACTCACTAGATAATGCAGGCGGATCAATAGCAACATAACTACCTGATGCATGATATACGTTAACAATACTACGAAGTATTCCAGTTACATTTGCGCCAGTGTTAACGTAACTAATTGTAAAAATAAGTACACCAGTCGGTTCTCCAGTTTCTTCATATACTTCTTGCCTAGCTAAAATTTGATATATGTTTGCTGCCGGAGTGTCTGCTTTAGTTTTCTTAAAAATTACTTGGTCTTCTGGTGCCAGTGACTTAAAACCAATTACTGATCCAGATGTTTTTGTTGAAGTAGTAGCTGAATATCTAAAACTAACTACTCCTATTCCAGCTAATAATGAATTCCATGCAACTGATTTTGAATTAGTAGCAGTATTTGTACTTGACGCACTAAATTCAATAGCACTACCAGTGTTAAAATAATGACGCATATGATCTGCGTCATCAAATTGCACAGTTACTGTATGAGTAGTTGTATTATTCCATGTATTATTTGGAGTTTCTTCATTTAAAAGTTCAATGCTAGTAGCTTGAGTTATATTAGGCGAAACTAATTTTGATGTTTCAACCTGAGTCATTACTGATAAAAATTGCGCCCAATTTGCTGCAGTAAGTTGGGTTGATACTGCTGATATAGGCAGAGTTGCCGGTACACCAATTTGATGATATCTAGCAGCTAGTATATCAGTCCTTAATCTTGTAAAATCTGGAATAAGGGCCGGAACCGTAGAATCTAACTGATAACTCGATACAGTCTGCCCATAACCAAACTCATTTTCTCCAGTTCCTAAAATTTTTAAAATTCTAGCCCGAAGTGCATTATAATCACTTGTTAAAATTGCCATTTATTTTTTGCTCCTTACAGCACTAATGCTTCAACTACTTTAATATCTTCAATCTCACTAGACTCTAATGCAACTGCAAATACAAAACTTGAATCATCTGCAGTTGTATAACTTCTTGCTACACCACTATTGGTAGAAATTAATCGATCACCTTTTTTTACTTCTCCAACCACTTTTACTGGTACGCGACCTTTTAATGCAACAACAATACCTCCCTCTAACCCAGCGTTCATTACATACGCAGGTTCTTGTGATACTGTTCCAATTGCACGATATCCTGATGTTGCAGCAGTAACTTCGCTGTCTCCGCCAATCATTATTACCGTGCCGACATCGTAGTCTGCATCGGCTAAGTATTTTTCTGCAATATCACCATTTCCTAAAAATGCATTACCAACAAAGTAAGTTGCAGTGATTGAACCTGGTGTACATGTTACTCCGCCATATATAAGGTCGTCGTTAGTTCTAACTACTACGGTGTCCGGGTCTGCCGCTGCACTAGCTACTTTTGCAACACCGTCAAGTGTTACACCGTCAGCACTAGTTGCAACCCCGTCAAACGTAGATGCATATACTACATTAAATTTTTCAGTAGGAGACCCAATGTTCGAGTTATCTGCGTTACCGGGTATAATATTTTGACCTACTAACTTCATTGGATATTTTGGCAACGTTGATGCAGTAGTCTTAAATGCAATTGTATCGTTGCTTTGATTATATATAGTAGGTGTTGATCCTTCATTCTTTATAAGTAATCGTTCATTTGGCGATGCACCAATTGATAATCCAGTGTCTGAAAAGTTTGCAATGTTTGGAAAAATTGGTAAAGTTTTGTTAATGTACTCGCTAGATTCAAACCCATCTAATCTTTGAGAATCAGATGCAGTTCCCCAAAACTGATACGTATCCGATGTAAATAATGTTGAATTAATTCCTTTAATAGTAATACCGGGATAAATGGTTAAGAAACCAACTGAAGTTAAATCCTCTGTAGGATCTAAAGTAAATTCAGCTGACGCGCTGCTAATTACAAACGTAGTAACATTGTCAATCATTGCTTCTATAACTTCGTAAGATTCACCGTCATCTGCTAATACTGTACTAGATTTCATTGCAGTTGAAATACCAATAAGTTTCCCACCAATTAATACATTTTCAGTTGCACTTTTACACCATAGTTGTTCATTAGTAGTATTCCAAAATAAATCACCAGTTTCTAAATCGTTAATCTTAGTAACACTATTATTTACAACTACTTCAACTACTCCAAGTGTACGCCATTTTCCAGTACCGTTGTTAAGTTTTAATTTTTGTTCAGAAGTATCATACCATAGTTGGCCAACGATTGCTTTTGGTGGAGCAGTTTGACTTGCAAAATTCTCAAGCAACCATGTGTAATTTTCGTTTTGAGCTTCGCCATAACCGGCATAATTTTTGCCAATTAATTTAAGATCAAGAGTAGTATTGATTGTGCCATCATCTACTACTGCTGCTTGATCACCGTTGTATTTGTTAATGATGTATGCCATCTTGTAGGATTCCTTATTTTATTATATTTAGTTGTATTTGTTATAAATTAGCTTGGAATTTGCCATGTTCCACTTGTTAAGTAAAACTGTCTAATAGTTATTTGGCTTTCAATTGGAGCAGTAGTGTCATTGCAAATCACCTTACATCTAGTAGTGCCGCCTGCAACATTATATTCAGATGGGGGGAATAATACATTAAGATAGTCTGTTATAATCTTTGCATTTTTATCTCCAGTAAATGCAGAAATGTCAACTGATACAACTAATGGTGCTAATTTTATACTGTTAATTAATGTACGTTTATTTACAGCATCTTGTAAACTTACCGGATCTGCAACATTTGTTATTATTGATGAGTTAATTAAATTTAAACCAACTTTAATTTGATCCGAAAAGCCAGATGCTAAGATATCAGAACCGGGAGTAAATTCTTCATTACTATAAATTGCAAACAGTACAGTATCAATTACTAATACCATTAGTGTTTTAGGTATATCATAAATGTCTAACACTTCAATAATGCTAAATCCAGTTACTGCAGGATCGTACGGCCCTGCTAAAATTGTTGCAACTCCATCATTAAAATACAATTGCTGACGTTTACTATCAATCCATATATCGCCTTGTGCAATTGACGACGGCACAATATCAGACACAATAGTACCACTAGTTAATTTAAACCCTGCAGTGCTGTCATATACTTTTACCCGTTTTTCAATTGTATCATACCACAACTGCCCTTCAACCGGATGCAACGGCTGTGATGTATTAGCAAAATTTTCTAATAATCTAACTAAATTTTCATTAATATATTCACCGTATGCACTTGCACTTTTACCAATTAACGTTAAATCAGTTGCTACTTGATCAATATTTCCATCAGTAATTTCAGTTAATACTGAACCATCTGTTTTGTTTATAATATAACTCATTGTAATACACCAGTAAAAATAATATAATTTATTGTTTGATATGGATTCATAATTGAATTAGGATTTCCTGTGGCATTCTCTGTCACATTGCTTCCTTGTACGCCAACTACCGACGGTACACCAAACGATTCACTTCCTGAACCTGCACCTAATGTAGTTGATGAATTATGATGAACTCGGAATGCTCGATCGCTGCCAGCAGTCCCAATACCATTTCGATTGCCGCCTGCATTTACTTCTAAGTTTGATGCAGTACGCACTGTTAAATCGTTATCCATGTCATCTCTGCCTAACGGAAACCGTCCTCGCAAATCAGGTAATGCAAATGTGCCGTCACCTACTAATCCTGTTTTATTTCGATATGAGTACCCAATTATATTAAATAAATCTGGATACGATGCAATTTGAACTTCACAGCCGTCACATAACAAATAGCCAACAGGTGCATATATACCTGCATATGTTATAATTGACCCAATTGGCACTACTGGTACAGATGCTAAAAATAGCTGCTTAGTAGTTCTTTGTAGACCAGTACTTGGGCGAAATGTTAAGATTTCATCAGTTACTAACGATTTAGTTGCTGCTGGTTTTGCTGAAATAAAATTAGGACTTACTGTAGTTGCAAGTGTTACATTTGCAGAACCATTAAATGGGACAGCAGTAGCTGTTACATCACCTGATACTGTAAACAGTCTAGCAAATTGTAACGTTTTTGCAGAACCGTATACATTACCGTCTACATTGCCTGTGATATCTCCGTTAATATCACCATAAATTGTTTGAGCATAGATGTCTCTAAATGGTAAACTTTCTGATCCGATATCATACAATGGCATACCAACTTGTGTATCTGAATATTTTGGCAATATCACAGATCCGCCAGATTCTTTATGAATACTAATTGTGTTGTTAAATGTTGCAGTATCGCCAAAATTTGATTTTTTAGTAACTGATAACCCGCCGCTTGTTATAATACTGCCAGTAGTTAATGACGTTGAATCAGTTGTGCCGGTAATCTTTAAACTACCATTCGTTAAAATGTTTCCATTTACATCTAATGCTTCAGTTGGTAATGCATTTCTAATACCAACTGTTAAATCTGATTTAATAAATAAACCAGACGAGTATCCTGCATCAGCACTTTTAATTTGCCCATATACCGATACTGGTCCCGGATTAATTAATACTACATAACTAACTGAGCTTGCACTTGCACCAACTACTGTAAATGTTCCGTTATATGCAGTTGGTATAAATCTAGCAACACTAATTGCAGTACCGATTGCAAATGGAGTTTGAGGCAACGCAGTAAATGTTAGTGTTACAATGGTTGCTACCCACGATGAACCGGATGCTAAAACAGTATCTTCTGAATTAGTAAAATCAAAACTAATGTTTTTACCAGATCGTGCAGTTAAACTAACTAAATTTGATACATCGTCAACACTTATTTTAAAACTAATGTTAGTCCCAATACCAATACCATCATTTGATCGGATATTAATTGATTTACTAGTTGATGAAATTACGTCTGATCTTAAAAAATTACTTGAACTAACTATATTTCCATTAATTACTAATCCATCTGCGCTTTCTGCAGTTCCCCAAAACTTAGTTAGGTCAACTGTTTGATTAGCAGTTGACAAGTTAATACCTTTATTAATTTGTTTAAACCCACTAATGCTTAATTTTGGAGTAAATGCAGATTGACTAATAATAACAACTTGTTCATTTTGCGCATATAACGACACTACTGAGTGATCGTCACCTATTATATCAGTAATAATGTCAACTAACGGGCCTGTCTTTAATCCGCCGCTAAACTGCGGCCCAATTAAATCCCAAGTTGATCCTGAAAACATAAACAACTGCTTAGTATTTGGGTTTACCCATAAATCACCGTTAATGCTTTCCGTTAACGACGGCGGAGTAGATGCCTTTTTAATAGCACCAGCCGGATTCCATAGTGTCCCATTGTAAATTTTAAGTACATTAATACCTAGGGTATTGTCATACCATAGTTGTCCTTCAACCGGATTTAACGGTGCAGTAGTATTTGCAAAATTTTCCATTAAATGCAGAAAATTTTCTGCAAGTATTTGTCCATAACCGGAATAATTTTTTCCAATAAAACTTAACGATGTTGAGTTATTAATAACCTGATCTGCAACAATTGTTTTTTGTTGACCATCTGTATGATTAACAGGATATGACATTATTGAACTCCCACAACACTAGTTAAACTTTGAATTCTCACTGTATAGTCAATTTGAATTAACCGATTTAACGATTTTTGCACTGGATGAAATATAACATGAGTTAATAACATGTTACTACCGTCTGCACTATACGATTTTAATCCTAATTCGTCAAAAATAAATGCATTGTTAACTGTTGATGAATTATCAAATGCAGGCTGACCTGCAGGTTCGGTATAATCTAATAAGCAAGTAATAAATACATCAGTATAGTTGTGACCGGGCACATGCCGAGTTTCAATATAATTGCGAGTTGGATCTAAATTATTAATTGAGGAATCATTAACAATCTTAGAAAATTGCTCGTTATATAAACTAGCATTTGAGCCTGAGCTATTTGGTGTTAAATATGTGATAATACCTGTATCATCAATTGATGTACCGCCATTACCAAAACTCATCTCATATATAAACCCATCTCCTTTGTTTGCAATCCCTCTTGCTAATGCAATACTGATATTTTCATAGTGAATTGCGTTACGTTTATTCACATAAACTTCATTGCTTGTAGGGTCATATATCTTAAGGTGCCCCTCGATATGTATTCCTGTTAAATCTGTAGTTTGCATAATGTTCTCTCGTTATTCTATATTTATCACGTGATAATAAGTGTTATGTTTATTTGTATACACGTACTTTATTAATTGTAATACTAGTTAACTCATATTTTATTGAGTTATTGATATATGATCAACTCCAGGTACTGCCCCTATAAAATTCAGTTCTGTTTGATTATTAATCCATTGACTACCTTGTCGTCTAACAATAGTTACTATTGTGTTTGCACTTAGCACATTTGTTAATCGTATTTGTTTAGTAGTGCCATTTACTGCAAAATCTGCGTCAAACTGATGCTCACCTTCTGTAGAATTTATATTATAAACAGTATATGGCGTTTTTTTCAATCGTATGTTTCCAATAAAATAATTCCACTTACTACGATCCATTTTAAACTCAATACTACTAGTATGGTTAACTGCACATCGGTAAACGTACACACCAACGTTTACAATATCATTTACATAATACACAGTACCAAATGTCCATATCTTATAATCGTCATATCCGCCGACAAATACTTCAATTTCATTACTTTGGCCATATTCTGCAAGTTCAGGATCTGCAAAACTCCATTTAGTATTTGTTACTTTTTTAGGGGTGTAAGATAAATTTATAAAATGAGTACCATCTGATATCACTTGTTCGATTTGAGTATTTTCAATATACGGAATTGTTTCAGAAGAACTTAGTTCTTGCACTATTGATTCAACGCTATGTACTTTTGGAATTCCTGTGCCCATAGTTCCTCTGCGAAGACCGCTTAACACATTATTTACGTTTGAGGAAAATTCAATACGTTCACCGTTGATATCAATTATTCCATAACTACTGTAAGTTGTTAGATCAAACAAACTTGAATCTTCAACCGTAATTGTAGTATCATAATAATTTAACTCGTAAATCAATCGTGTACGTTTATTTGCATTCAATCGAATATATCGATTTTGATTTAACATATTTTTAAAGTACATAAACGAAGTAAATGCGCCTGATGGTAATGTATTAAATACTTTAATTCCAAGTGTGTCAACTACTTGTCCCGGAACTACTTCTTCTGGGCCAATACCAGTAGTTACTGAATTAAAATCATCACCATCAACTACTATATCCTCAGCTGATAGCCCAGATGACATTGAATTATACGAAAAATTACCTCCAGATAACGACGTATCGTACTCGTTAACTGCGGCACCGTCGCTTGTTTCTTTACGTATAATAATAGTATCACCCTCATCTGCACTTATTGAGGTTGGAATTTCAACAATATTAGTATCACCAGTTGCAATTGGTGTTAACATTGCTGCATTTGGATTTGCAGGATCTACAACATCAATATCGTAACTATTAGAATCAATACGCACTGCATTATTATTTGGTTTTACAAGGTATACATTTAATCGTGTACCGATTTCTGGAATATACGGAAGTTTAATTGTATAAGAAAATTCTGCACCTAATGTATACTTAACATCATTAAGTGTAGGATCAAAGTTATCCCAGGTGTTGGTATAATATGGCATGCTATCCCAACCGTGATCAACTTCAAAACTTAATCCACTAACTACTACTCCGCCGTAGTCAATGCCTGACATTAACTGGGGTAAATCGTTTCCTAAATCTCCCGAATTTGGTTTATAATAATAATGTATCCTATCAGTCGCAGTTAACAAACTAGTGTCTTTATAATATGATACAACAATTTCACTTCCGCGCAAAGGTGCATTTTTAAATGTAATTACTCCAGTGTAAACAGGATGGCTGTTTACAATTGATATAACAGTTCCCATTTTATAATTGTCTCGAATTTCAAGTACACCATTAACAGTTACTGAAGTTTTTCCAATTGTTACATCCGGAATCCATTTAAGTGTAAACTGAACTTTTGTTCCAGTTACAATTGACACACCTTTAATAGTGTCAACATATTGCAAGTCATCAATAAGATAATTTTGATTTATACGATCAAATTTTAATATAACATTACTTGTTCGTACTACACTATTACCTAAAATTGGAATTGCAACTGCAGATCTACCATCATTTGCGTATCCTCCAGTAATTACAATCGTAGGTGTTGTTTTATATCCAGCTCCGGGTGTAATTAATTTAATTCTAGATAGCTGTTTATTAACAATAAATGCACGGGCAGTTGCACCTGACCCGGTTGCAGACTCAATTGTTACTTTTGGCTCTGTTAAATACTCTGCACCACTGTTAATAATTTTTATATCAACAATTGAATACCCGACATTGTCTAACCAAAATTTCCACGGATATGAATTAATTAGCGGATTATCGTAGTCTACTACTGAAACAACATTTCGATCTATATCATAAGCGGGCGGTAAATCAAAATCAGTTATTGCAACATTACTGTTATCTAAATTAGTGTACGAACTTATATATTCTCGAATTTGTGTTCGATATGGTTTTACTTCAGCTACATAATCCTCAAAATTAGATAAGTTATCATTTTTATAGGTAACTCGTTGTTGTAATTCACCTACTTGATGCAGTACATTTACAAAACTAGTTTTAAATATCCAATCAATATATGTTTGCTCATTCATTGCATACCTAACAGTTGAAAAGAATAATTCTAAATACTTAGTTTTTAGATCACCAATTAGCAAATCATCTTTTATTGCGATTAAAATATTTCGCAACTCAATAGATGCAAAATTATCATGCATTCCGGAATCATACAACATTCCATCATACCCAATAATAGTATTGTGAAAATCGTACAATAACGAACTAAACTGAATAGTGCCATTTTGGCTACCGACTACATTATACCAGTGTGTCCAATCGTATGCTGTATTTTCTTGTAACTGTTGTTCAGCTGTGAGATCGTGTTTCTGTAATAGCACCCATCGACCTGATGTTGTTGTTTTTACTTTTACAATATCACCCACTGCATCATTTAATTGTGATAATTCTACATAAGTGTTTACTAAATGAGTCGCTGTTGTAAATTGGTTAAATCCGGGTTTATACCAATCAATGTATTTCCAATATTTTGTAGTATCATATGTGTAGGTTAAAGATTTATACCATTCGTTAGTACTCGGAATATATGAATACATACTCCATTTTTTGTTGCTAGTTAAATCGCTTAGTACTAATACTGAAAAACTCCTAACAGTTAACACATTATTAGATGTATATCCTTGGCCACCATTAACAATCTTAACGTTAGTAATTTGTCCAGATTCGTTAATAATTGTTTGAATCACTGCTCCTGTACCAGTACCAGTGACCGTAACATACGGTGCAATTAAATATCCTTGACCTGAACTAATAATATTAACATTTGTAATTTTACCATCAGTCACATCTGCAGTTAAACTAGGAGCAATATAATATTTTGTAATTACATATTGTAATTCTAAATTAGTATCTAACGTAGTATCATATAACCGCTGAATAACTGTTGGCGGAGTATCATATGATGATATCTTTGTAAGACTTTTTGTATCAACAATTAACTCTGATTTTAAATACATGTTAGTTTGCTCAATCACCTGTTTAATTGCTTCAAATCGATTAACAAACATACTTTGGCGAGGTCTATTTTCAATACCATATTTTAATTTAGGTGGTAACAATTGATCTGGTACTAATCGATCATTTACATCTTTACCACATAAACTATCAATCCATTTTTGTTCTATAGATGCTGGTATTTCAGTTGATGCTGCTGTACTAATTAACTTCCATTGAGTATGAATATTTTGATCAGTTTTATCTATTAACCAATACTCAATCGACAGCACAACATCGTCATGCATTAGGTAAGGTTTAACATTAACTAAACTAAACGAATTTAATCCAGTTAATGCAAGATATTCATATCCCTCACCTTTAGGATTTGAAATTAATCTAGAAACATTTGCAGCTGAGATTGTTCTACCAACTGTTGACGAAATAGTTTCTTTATTTTTAACCCAATAATAATAAGTAGACGAAAACTGCTGACTTATAGTATCATAGCTTTTTACAACTACATACGCAGTGTCGCTATATAAAGAAGTTCCGCTTATACCTTGTGCTAACCCTTCAGAAGTATCTGCCACTTCGTCCCATTCTGATGGCAATAACTCAGTTTCTACCCATTCATAAATATCAACTGATGCACCGGTTGCTAATGTACTTAACATGCTATTTCTATAAACAGTATTATCTGTAAAATTGTCAAAAAACTTAGTATTTCGTACATCCCACCATAACGAACCAACCTGTGATGCACCCCATGCAATGCCCTCGTCAACATTAACTACCGTAGTTGAAGCATACGAATAGATTGCAGGATCGTATGTTGATTTATACTTTACTTCTCGTTCTGCAATAATAGGATGTTTATTTTGTATAGGATCTACAACGTCTAAGTATTTTATTAATTTATTAGATACTTTATTATATAAAAACGCTTGTTTAACTTTAGTAATGTCAGGCTTAGTAATTGATGTATTCTTAACAGTCCATGCAAATTGGTTAACCGGTTTAACATACTCAAATATTTTTCCTGCATTAGTGTTAAACGCTGGAGATCCAAAAAGTATGCTGGTTGCAGTAACTGAAATTGCAACCGCTTCTGCAGTTACCGGAGATAATCGTTCACTAAAGGTCCAATCTTTTTCATAAATGTTATATACATCCGCAGCTGTAACATATTCATTGTTTAAATCAACGTTGCATATTACTAATGTAGAATAATTATTTGTAAAGAACACTGCTGATGCAGTATTTGAACTAAATTCAACTGTTGGAATGATCTGCACAGATTCTTTTAGCAATAATGAATATACATTTACATTTCGTGTAGATGAATCTACTACATTTGAAATAGCAATAAAATCATCATTTTTTGATAACGAAATATGCTGTCCAACTGTAGTAGCTACTATATTACTAATGCGGTTAGCTGGGTTATACACAAACTCTTCATTTGAATAATACACATATACTTTTCCATTAGTACTTGGATCTGATATTGCAATTGTATTATTTGGCGATACTGATATTGAAGTACCAAATGCATTAGATGCACCAACTGGTTTACTAATTCCGGTTACTAATGCCCATTCGTAAACTAAAAATGTAATAAGGCCTGCAGGTTTTTCTGTTGGTGTAGCACTAATTAACAGTGTAGTTGAATTAACTACTAATGACACTAAATGGCCATTGGTAAACCCTTTACCTGATATTATCATACCACGTGTAATACCAGCAGTACTAGCTACTACTAATGTTGTGCCGTTGCTTCCTTTAGATTTAAATGTAGTAGCTGCTTTCTCTGTTAATTTATATTCATATCTATAAACGTTACTAGCGGCCGTTCCTACAAATAACATGTTAGTGCCAAACGCAATAGTAGTGCCAAATTCTTCAGAAATGTTATACAACGGACTAATTTTTGTATCAACTAACACATACAGCTCATTAATGTCTTGCTTATATATTGAAATAACTCCGCGACTGTTTAAATCAGCAGTTGGAGAGCCTAATGCTAGCCATTCTCCATCAAACGACAACGCAACGACTGTTGCTACATTATACTCGTAATCAACTGCACTAACGCCTTGGAATCTTAATGGTCGTTTGATTATTTGTGTTGCAATCCAACCGTTTTCAGTGTTATTATAAATTACAACTTCACCTCTAAAAATTCCGTATCCATTATTAGATTTTTGAGATACTGCAATTGTTTTACCATCAGTAGTTGATGAAATTGCACGACCATAATTGCTAATTTTTGAATTTAAATTAGGTCTATTAGTTAACCCATATACCGGGTTGTATTTCCAAACCTTCCAGTTACTAGTATCTTGATAATAGTCAGTGGTATTAACGTTGTTGTCAGTCCATATTAAATAATTAGATTTTAGATCAGCATTAGTATAATTGTTGTTATCAAGAGTAGTGCCAATTCTTCGAGGTATTAACAGACCAACAGTTGAGTTTTCAGTTGCAGTAATAATTACATCAGTAACAACAGTTATAATATTACCTTGAATAGCAGTAACGGTGTAAACTTTGTCATCTCCTACATTTTTAAATACAATTAGCGTACCTACCAAAATTTCATCTATTTTATCAAGTGTGATGTATGTTCCATCGTCATCTGAAGTAATTAACGTAATTTGAATTTTATATGAATCATTAATACTACGATCAAAATATTGATAAACGTTCCAGTCAGTTGGTGCAAATGTACATAAAATATATTCACCATGGCTAACTTTTGTAATATTAACATCAGATAATTTTTTTACACTATACGCAACTTCATCAACTCTTGCATACACAGTTGAAGTTTTTAACGGCTTTGCTATTGGCCATAAATTTGGTGTATACATTGTAGGTTTTAAGTAAATATCAGTTATTCCTTGTTGAATAACTAATGTATTATGATATCGATCTTTAGTATTAACTAATTCAAATCCTTGTGGATTTATTTTAAATTGAGATTCAGACAATGTAAATTCAATATTTTCAAACGACGAACATGCACCATACTGACCAGTACGGACTGCCCATTCTTCATAGAATTCTAAACTTTCATTACCAGTTGCACTTAATACATCAAATAATTTATTAAGAACATTTTGAGTTCCCTTCTCAATAATCATACCCTGATAAAACTTATATTCACTTACATCGTCTTGAATAATATTTTCAAGGTATTGTCGTTTTTGGTATCCAATTAAATGTTGTGCATATGTTTGCTGGGCTATATCAAAATTTTCACTATCTAGGCTATAAAAATCAGTAAACTGGGTTGCTTTATACGTCCAGTTTGGTAATAGTTTTGGTGTTGGTTTTTTATCTAATTTTGTCCATTTTGAAGAATCAAAATTTTCTGCGCCGGCTAATGTAGAGTTAGCACTGTAATAAAATGATTTATATTTTATTGTATCTCCAATAATATAACTTTTCCATGGGGTCCAATCAGTTACTATTGCACGATCAACAATAAAACCAGGTGCATACACTGTACCATTCCAATTAGAACTTACATAACCTGAAACTTTAATTTTATCTTGCTTGTAACCGCTTTCTGGATTATAAATTGTATCGTTAAACATTGTAGTATTGTTAAACACTACAACATGTTCACGTTGAATTAGATAAAAACTTGCACAAAAAATTCCGTCATCAGATTTTGGAGTATATGTCATTGCATTATCAATTCTAAACATGTTTATAAAATTTTTATGAATTGCAACTCCACTAGCATTTAAAATTTCATATTCGTTATTTGGATTAGTAATATCGTCAACTGTTGCTAATATAGTTTTAAAAGATAATTTATTTGCAGCCGGGCTAAGAGATATTACCGAATTTCCTGATAAATCAAGACCGTTCAACAAATAATAGTCAGACTCATTAAATGCAGCTGGGTAGATAGTTCGCACAGCTGTATAAAATTTTTCATTATATAGTACTATGTCACCTGCATGTATTATGGTATGTCGATTCCACATACCCCATGACGACGGTGTTGTATTTAATAATACTTGATAATCGTTACCATTAAACTCAATACGATTTATAAGTTTTAATGCCTTATAATAGCTACCATTATAGCGAATTATATCCCCGTACTGTATTGATATATCCTGCGACCATTCTAACCATGTAGAATTAGGTGATGTCCAATTTTGAGTAGTCCAAAACATAAACTCTTTTGCACTAGTTCCCCAGTTCTCAATTGTATTAAGAGTTGGATTATATTCGTTAAATAAAAACCCTTGCGCACTTAACCAATGCCCGTATCCTAATAAGAAATCAACAACTTCTTGAATTGATTGTAATTTAGTGCCGTATGGAATAATTTTAGCAGTAGATTCCCATTTATTTTTAAAATATGCATTTACTCCACCAACAATTGGTAAGTTATCTAACAGATAAAACTTATTAAAATCAAATAATAATGTTGATTTATGCTCGTGTTGCACTCGATAATACTTTGTCAGGTATCTAACTAATGTGCCCACAAAATAATCTTGTCCTTGCGCCCACTCAACAAAACTTTCAGAAATGCCTGCAACATTATCTAACCGACCGGACGTTAACATAGGAAAATATTTAAAATATGGTTGTAGTTGACTATAACCTTTAATTTCAAACCCGTTAGTAACCTTAGTAATTACTACTCCACTATATGTTAAAATTCCAATTGGAGACGACGAGTTAAGGACAAGTGTATAATCTTCTTGTGGTATAAAAATACTGCCAACCGACATTGGAGATTTTGAATCTAATAACAAATTAAATTTTTCTTTGCTAGTATAACCACTTATTCGGTAACATATCTTTGCTACAATATTTTTTAATTCAAATTTGTAATCATTATACTGTGTTAACGTGCTGCAATCAATGTAATTAATTAAGTAATTAAGTAACCCTGCAGTTTGATCACGAGTAGAACTTAAATACACTGTTGGTAACTTAACGCTAGCAGGTGTGATTCTTAAATTTGTATCAGAATATATTAACTGTCCAGTTTTACTAGTTACAATCCGCGAACGATCTAATAATATACCAATTAATCTTGCGGGATTTAATAAAATAGCTGTTTTTAGTACACTAAATGCATAATGTGAATTTCTTCTCCATGCAGCTTCAATTGGAGAAACATCACCAAATACAAAATCACCTTGAATACTTGGAGTTATATAGCCAACTGCTAAATTAACATCATGCGGACTAAGTAAATTTCCATCGTCATCAACTGGTATATGATTCATTAAAAACGGTTTAACATATTTTTTAAGACGTATCGTTGGCTTATTTGGTTCTTTTACTAACCCGCGGCTAATGTCTTCCCATAAAATTAAGTTGTTTTTAGTGTACGGTGCCGGACCATATACAGATGCCCACCAGTTAGGTTCTTCAGAAAACCCTAGCATTTCCCACGGACACATATGCGGGCGATCAGTATCTAATATCCATTGATATATTCCTCTCCAAAAACCAGGAGTAACTCTGCCATCTGGAGCAGCATGTTTAGAATAATTAAAAGTAAACGAATCGGTGTTATTGTACGATAGCGGTGTTGCAAAATCAATGCTAACTTTTGAAGACCATTTGTAAAAATTTGTCATTAGAGAAGCATTAAATTCTTCTCTGCTATAATCTGATTTTCTTGAATACGCAGGAATTACATCTGCAATATCAAATAAAGACGAATCGTACTTTACTTTTATGTTATTATAAATTCTTTTTTCTAATTCTAATAGTAATAAATCTCGATAATCATTATACGCTAATGTTAAACTTCCGTCATGACCTTGAATCATATTTCTAGGAATACGTAACGTGGTATCTAAAAATATCTTTGGTTCGTATTTTGGCCACATGCCTAATTTAGTTGGTGTTTCAGGTATTAGGCACCCGTCGGTACTTTCGTATTCATAAACTGTTATTGTATCACCGGCTATTAGATCTGCGGTTACATATACAAACCCTTGATCAGTAAACACATACTCTTTACCATGCAATAATTGTGTACCGTTTAAATATACACCTATTGCACTTGCTGATAACGTTGACAAAGAAAACACTTGTGATAAAGAAAACAAGTTATCTTCAGGTGCAGCTACTAAAAATTCTGTTTGAACAGTTGACCCATACGGAACCATGTCACTAAAATAATATGCCGAAGTGTTTGGAGAATCTTTATTAATATGTCGTAAAATTAAATTTACATGAGTAAACTCATCTGCATCAACACCTAACGATTCTGCAACAAACATAAATGTCTTTTTAAATTTGCTATAGTCATCTCTAGATTGATCAATTGCACGAATTATGTTATTTGTATCTGAGGTAATGTGATACATTGATAGACTTGCAGGGCCGCTATGTTGCACAAATTTTGTTCCATATTGTGAAACTGGGCCTAAGTCTCTTAAATTACTTACTCCAGGAAATTTTCCAAAAAAACCTAAGTTATGAACATTATCAACAATAGTGCCTACATGATCAATTACTTCACCTAACGTAAATTCTGATAATACCCCATTTAATGGATTACTTTGTAAATTAATCGGAATTTCAAAATACCCGTTATTGTTGATTGAAAGATTTGTATAAACTTTAATCATTATTGAATCAGTTAACTTTACATTAGTGTTAAAAATTATTTGATGATAATTTAGATATCGATTAGTTGAGGTTATTGATTTAAATACCCAATTATCAGATCGTACATTATTAACATATACTCGAACATCAATTTCTGAAAGATTTGGCAAATAATCAAAAATGTCAATATCAAAATTATTAACTTTATCTGAATTTTTATACAACCTAATTGCCGCTTGTGTATTCGTAACTTCGCCAGTTTTCCACCCGTTAACATATGACATTGTTCCAACAGAATCGTACGTAATTAAAAATCCAGTGTCAACCTGTTTACTAATAATTTTTTCATTTTCTTCATAATTAAACGTATCAGTTACTAAAGAAAAGTTAAAAACAATGTCGCCAATATTATTAATATTTTTATATGATAATGCAAACCCTAAATTTTTATCAACTACTGATGTAGAACCAATCTTATAAGAAAATATAGAAGTTCCAAAGAATGTAGTACCTGGGTATACTGATGAATCTCCAAAACTATATTCATTTTCGTCAACTAAATCAAATAATGGAGGCTGGTTTGCTTTAGTTTTTTGTTGGCATAATTGCCACTTTACCCCGTTAAACCAATACATCTGTCCTTGTGAAACAGTCCCGTATTGTATTAGCGCAACTTGATTGTATATTGGCGTTGCTACTTCAACTAATCGAATTTGATTACTATTAACAACACTAAAAATATTAGTAATTAACCCACTTATTGGTTTATTGCCACCTATTATGTTATATTCAATACTTGTTGAATCGATTATTGCAGAAACTCTTGCAGATCCCAAACTGCCCGCTATTCCGCCGCCTAACTTTCCAGTATTATCTGTTACAGAAATTAGTGTTCCTACATTTAACCCAGCAGTTGAATTCATTCCGGTAATTTTAGCAGTCCATCCGGTATTAGTTGCAATGATTGATTCAATTTTTCCTTTACTACTAATTTTTTGCAAACTATTTTCGTGTAATACATCAATAAATTCAACCCGATATATGTTGTTTGTTACTCGATTATCTAAGTCTGCTGTAAAGATAATATGCTGGCCGTTTTTAAGATCAACACCGTCAACATTGTAACCAAATGCGCCTTCTACTATTGAAAACGCATCAACTGTAACAGTATCAATAACAGAAATATCAATAATAGATTTATTTCCAAAATTAAATAATTTTAAGTTCTTCTCAAACTCAATAATTGGTCTTGCTGCACGCATTGACTGATTATACGACGGATGTATACCATTTCTTAACGCACTTTTTTCAATAACATCTTTATGAATCCATTTGTTATTTCTACTCCAAAAATTCTTATCAGCAGATGCACGATTGATTACAATGTAATCAGGGTTAGTAACATATGAAATTGAGTCACTAAACGGAGTAGTGTCAAATAGCGTTGTATCAAATAACATTGACGAGGTATTAGTATATGCAGTAATAATTTGTAAATCATTTTCATGTATTAACTGAATTGATTCACCAACACCTTCAACATAATATCTGCCAGTAGAATATTTTTTAGGAAAGACATTTCCAGCAAATTGCACCTTCATACCGTTGCTTAACGCAAACGGAATTGTTGTACTATCAAGCAACTCTATTGTCCCATAACTATACGTTTTCTTTCCAATAATCTCGGCTTCTACGTTAATATAACCAGTATCACTTAAATCTAAGATATTAAACACCCCTCCCATATCAATATCATTTTCACTCACGTAGGCTAATTCGTCAGGTGCATTAGCCGGAACTGTAAATGTTATTGTGCCAGATTCAATTGCATTATTAAGTAATAACGGCGATATGTATCGATCTAACGGGCCTGTAGTACGTGATGTTTTAATGCTAAATGGGTTTCCGATACTGTTAATTACAAATTTATATTGATACCCGCGGTATAGTGTAATTACCGGATTTCTAGTCATGCTATCAGATGAAAAAATATAAGAACTTCCGTACTCTGTTGTTTCAATGTTTACTGTGTAAGTACTAGTAATTTCTATCTTTGATGTATTTTGTATAGTAATCGTGTCAGGACCATGAGGCATCCAATAGTAATTTTGAAAGTTAACAACCTTATCCCAGTTAATATGAGGATCCCAACTGTAAAATTCTTGTTTGTTTAACCTAGAATGGTTTGAAACATTAGCACCAAACACCCGTAATTGATTAATATAATCTTGATAATCTTTTAAAAACACATGATTATTCATATCATCTTCAATTACTAACCCTGGTTCAAGTTGGTAATTTTGACGATTCCGTGTTGGTGCTTCAACAAATATATCATCAGACGAAGTAGCTTTTGAATATTGTCTTCCAATGTATCCACTAACTTTTTTTACAGCCCCTGGTTGAGTAAGTTGATTTATTGTTGAATGTAAGAACTTTTTATTTGTGTCGGTTCTATAAATTCGCGGTAAAAAAGATGCAGCTGTAGCTTCATCACTTGTATCAATTGCTGTTATTCTAGGTATGCTGTTAGCCATTAGTTACTCCCATAAGCTGAACTTGTTATAAACTGGCGATTTATTGTGTTGTTTTCAGTGATTAAATTTGATGATTTAATATTTGATGCAGTAATACCTGATATAATTTCAATATCATTAACAGTTGCACCATTAATTAAAATTTCATTCATAGTTGATTTTATTTCATATAATCCACCAAAATTAATACTATTATGTTTTGGAACAATAACAAAATTAGATATTTTTGGCGCAACTGTAGTAGTTACATAAGTTGCTAATTCTGTAAAAAAGAATGTATCTCCAAAATCCCAATTATCTAACACAAAAAAATCATTAATTGCTGCAATTACTTGAGATTTAATATCGTTATCTGAAATTACCTGACCTGGTGTTTTTGTAATCTTAAACGTTGCTTGTAACTCAGACGATGCAGTAGAACCAAATAATATTTTATAATTTACTGGATGATATATTATTTCATCTGAAATTGATTTAATTAAATTTAACGACGGTGCTACTATGTTATATAATTCGTCAGAACTAGGAGGCAACGGTTTGTCAAGTATTGCACCGCTTACCCATTGTCTGTAATAGGTGTCATACGATTTAGTTAAAATATACACATCAATAATATTACTTGCACCTGGATCAATTCTAGAATCATATTTTGCATTATGTGTATATTGGAATTTTAATCCCGATCTACCCAAATATACTTTATAATCCATTGATGCTTCTAATATTCCAGTTAACGACGCTTTCTTTACAGTATTTGTATCTATAAAATAATAGTATTTTCCAGGTTGTATATTATAACTTTCGGTTGAACGAACAAAATTTAAAATAGTCCCGTCGTTTTTAATAAATTTATAATCTTCGTGTCCTTGAGAAATTAAATATTTTTCTTGTATAATATAAGTGTTTGTTGAAACAATTTGTGTAAACACGTCCGGATCATCAACAACTCCATTATTGTCACTATCAGCAAACGATATTACAATCTTCTTATTGTCAACATACCCATCTAGCCCAATATACTCAGACACAATGTCCCATGAAAAATCAGTAGTATATGATTTTGTATTAGTATTAGTATTAATACTTAAAATTTTAATCTTATCGCGGACTGAAGAATTAGATACACTGTTGTATACTGTTTGAGTTTTATCATAGAAAAATCTTAACTGTGTATTACTTTCAAAAACATATCTAGTTTCACGACTAGATACTGTATATGTTTCATTATCTGTTGTAAACAACATCATCCAACTAGAATCTTGCTGTTTATTTGTAATATCACCTTGCAACAAAATATTAAATGCATTTGAATAATTTAAATTTGATTCTCGAATAATTTGCCACTGTTGTAATGATGTATTATAGCTTAACCCAAATTCTTTATTTTCAAATATTAAATCAGTCATTGTAGTAATAATTGAAGTTTCTAATATTGATCTAAATTGAGGAATAATTTGGATAACAGTTGCTCCGGCGGGAACATTAACATTTAATACAATGCTGTTTAAATCAAGTCCATCGTTTGAAACTGATACTACTGCAGCCCATAAATAGGTTGTAGCACCAAAGTGATTTGTAATTTCGTCATTAACTCCTAATGTTTCTAATTTATTTTGATTAGTTGTATCAAAATACTGATTAGCCGGACTTACAAATTTAATCAACGCACCGGTTTTAATATAATACAGCATTAATCCATTATCTGTTGTTGGTCCAACTTTAAGAACCTCGCCAGATAATGACCCTAATTTAATACAACCAGATGTGTCTATATTTGAAGACCACACATAATTAGCATCAGCAGTTTGAAACTTAGAGGTGTAATGTGAATAATAAAAATTTCTTAACTCATCTTTCTTAAGAATTTTATTAATAACATTTGCAATCACTCCCTGAATGTCAGTCTTGCTAATATATGTAAATTTTTCAGTTGATTGGTAATCTTCAGTGTAAATTACTCCATCGTCTGCAAATAAATTTGTTGAACTATATTTTCCTGTTGGATCAACTAGGTCGAAATACCGACTAATCCCGCTAGACGACCGATTAACTGCTTTAACTTTTAAAATTTGTTGACTAACACTTAACGGTGCAACGTTATAATCTTCACCAGTTATCATTCTATTTTGAGTATAATAAGTAGCAGGTGCATTTGCTTTGATATTTGCATTTGTTTCTGTAGCTTCAGCTGTGCTAATAGTAGTTTCTAATGATAAAGATACTGTTAAGGTTTCTTGTTGACCATAATTTGACAAGTACGGAATAGAAAGAGTTATATTTCTAAGGTCTTTTGGATTAACTATATAAGAAATGCCATTGCTAGTGCGATAATAAATTTTAAATGTACCTAATGGTTTATTACCAAATGTGCCGTCACTAAAATTTAAACTTACTGCATCACCTGCACGAGTTGTTACACTATAAATGTTTCTAATACTTTTGTTAACACTATTATAGATAATGTTGTTGCCTTCAACATTTGAAACTTTTGTCCATTCTTCAGTTTCTAATCCTTTTTTATCTAATCTATACAACCACAAATCAGTGTTATTAATACCAGTTGTACCAACATCTACAATTTCATTGCTTCTTGGTTGCGTAATTGTAAACTGAGCATTTGCTATTGTTCCTTGTGTAAAGTTTAAAAAGAAACCAGATCCGGCACTACCGTATCCTTGTCCGTTATTTCTAAATACACATGATAACTTACGACCTGCTTTAGGTGTTTCTTCATATATGTAATTCTGTCCAGTAAACGTTGTACTAGTAACTTCAAAATTCATAGTTCTACCAGCAACTGTTTTTGTAAACGAATACACTGGAATATCGTTTGAGTTAGTTTCCATTGTATATTTTTCAGTTAAGATACCATAAATTGTAGCTTTATCAGATGGGTTACCAAATTGTTGGTTTACTGACATTGACGCATTCATAACTTTAATAAACTGATCGTACCAGTTAGAATTTGACGGATCATTCCATGTTATTACTTGTCCGGCCATATTTCGCCCGTTACTATCAATAACAGTTTGCGTAGTCTGAATTGAACTAAATTTTAATAAACCAGTTGCCGGTATGTTTCTTTTTGCATTGTAACTAATTAACCTTGCTAACCGTAATACACTATCTCGGCGTTCTGCTAACTCAAAGAAATTTTCACGAGCATTTAAGTCAACTCGAAACGAAATACTTTGTCCTAAAAATGCAATTACATCTAATAATGCTAGATACTCTGAACTTTCTATATAATCATTAAAATCTTCTGGATAATTTTGACGAATATAATCAACCATTGTACGTCTTAAATTTTCAAAATCATAACTTTGAAAATCTGCATTTTTAAAAGATTGGTATACTTTTTTCCAATCTTCGGCTACTAATAATCTGTTTTGTCTGTCGGTTGCGCTCATGTTGTTGTCCTAATAATGGTATTTATTGAAAAAATTAACCACGCTGTTATTATGCTATGCCGTTCTCTTGATCAAACCGCAGTGTTATCTGTTCCGAAACTCTATAAGGATTATACGCTAACGTAAACGCAATCTCTATACCACTTTCGTATGTTGTTATTGAAGTATCAGAGATTGATACCCGTGGGTCATAGTTAATAATCGAAGTTACATCTTGCTCAATCAAAGATTTTACATCAGCCGTTAACGGTTCAAATAACAGATCCCATATAATTGTACCAAACCTCGGTTGCATTAATCGTTCACCTTGTCTAATATGGAAGTGATTTAAGATATCTTGTTTAATCAGGTCGAAATCATACAAACTAAAATGTTCTGCATTACTGTGTATTGTACTAAAACCTCGATACGTTTTAGGAGCTACTAATTCAGGTTTAGTTGGTATTGCAGGTAACAAAATCCTATCGTATACTACTGAGCTCATTTTTTCTTCTCCGGTGGTTTAACTTTATTAAAAGTATCAGTTGTAGTTGTATACTGTTTATACATTGCAGGTACTACAGGTTTAGGTGGTGGTGCTACTACAGATTTAGTTTTAGCCGGTGTAACTAACGTTGGATCTAAATTCTCATGCCCTGCCCATGGTTCTTTAGTAGGTACTCTATTTGTTTTTGGTGCAACTGCTGCAGCCGGACCATTCATATGAATCTGTGGAGCAGTTTCTATAATGTTGCCACCTGCTTTTGTTTCATTAGTTCCGCTTGACGTTTCTAATATCTTTCCCGTTGCATTAGTGCTAACGTTACCTGCAATTGTAGTAAAATTAATATCTCTACCAGCAGTAAAGTTTATATCCTGCTCAGAATGCATGCTAATACTATCTTTAGAATACACGTCTATCTTGCCATTTGCAGTCATTTCAATCCAAGAATTGCCGCTGCCATGTGAAATGTAAATTAAATCTTCACTGTTATGTAATAAAATTTGATGTCCGGTTCTAGTCCTAATTCGAACTAATTCGTTATGCGGCATGGTATGATCTTTTGCAGTTTTACCCTGTTCAACAGGAATGTACGTAGGTCCTGCTTCTGATGGTTTCTTTTCTCTAACAAACTTGTCATCACCGTCGTCCATAACAAAAGTTGAACCACCTAACCTGCTTACATACGCATTCTTAATTGCATGCTCTTTCTTTCCAATAGTACCTTGTTTTGCACCATTTTGCTTATCAATTGGGCCGGGAGTTGATATTCCAAATACCATGCTAGGAGTTTCTCGTCTAGCACTACTTGTTGTTATACCTCGAGTATCATCTTTGTCTAACCCGCTTGTTACTAAAACTGCAGCAAACGGATGTATTGGTTTTTTAAATTTAGTTGGATCAGATGTTTCTTTATTGATCTGTTTATTATATTCTGCAACTGGTACCCTAGAACCGTTCTTAATAGTATTTTTGTACTTTTCTTCAATAATAGTATTTTCAGTACTTGCTATGCCCGGCGTCATAAAATTCATGTTTTCATCTTGTACGCAGCCAATCCAAAAACCACGTTTTGGATCGCCATCAATAAAAATAACAACTACTGTACAACCTGGATCTGGTGGAACCATCCACATTCCGTAACTCTTCTGTGTGTTGTTATAATTATTTGGATCTGTTCCAACCTGTTCAACACCAGTTGCACCGCAAAACGGACTTAGGTATTTTACTTGATGCAATTGCCCTTCTGAATGATCGTTACCTGATGCTCTTAATAATTCAACTTCTAACCCTCCCATATATGTTGGGTCTAAATGACTAATAACTTTTGCAAGGAACGGTCCTGGGGTAGAAGCCGGTTCTGATGAACGTGAAACGTCTTTTGTATTATCTGCCATTATTAAATTCCAAAAAATCCGCCAATTGCGGCCAACCCATCTTTTGTAACCTGCCCCAAATTAAACAATCCATCTTTAGATGGTTCGCTTGTATTTTCTTGTCCTGGTAATCTATTTCCATGTAACCTCTGTGTAAATGATCCGTTTTTAAAACTGCTAGTAAGCGTGTTTAATCTAAATAACCCACTATATAGCAGCAACGGTGATGACGGCACCTCTGGTGCAAATTGATACAATCCGGTATCTTGATTGATATCAATTGGAGTTCTAAAATTAACTATCACGTTCACTTCTCCGGTTTGGTAGTTTACTGTACCGTCAGTGTTTAAACTTTGATATTGAGATTGTGTTGCAGTGTAAGTTCCAGTTCCACTTTGTGCAATAAAAAATGGATCTCCTACTATTTCCATATCTAACATTAACATGTCAGACCCTCTAGTAATATTATCATGAAAAATTCTAGCAGCACGAGTTTCAATGGTATCAGCAGGGCCACCACCTAAATGTTCAGAATTAGTAAGTAATCCACCATAATCAATAACAGCCGGATGTCCTGTTTTTTGAGGTTTAGCACCTTTTAATGCTAATGTATTTGCTTTTGGCTCTTCTGCATCATTCTCTTTTGCAGTTCTAATATCCTGTGATCGTTTTCCTGCATCAGCTCCCATGGTGACTGCAAAACCATTTTCTAATTTAATTTCAAATGATATTACGTCTACATTCTTACCAGTATACAAATAATTGTATTCTTTTACGGTCTTCTTGCGTAATTCAGCAAAACCAACTGCTGGTTGATTTGTTCCAAGTGGCGCAGAACTGTTATGAACATTATACGGGATTATTCGATATACTATAATTGTAGGTTTACGACCAGTTTGAGAATATGTTGCATCAGTTGATACGTTATACACTTGAATATCAATTCTCCACCATTTTACGTATCCTTCTTCTGATAACGAATCTGGATTAAACGCACCTTTTGGATAATCGCTTTGCAATAACACTTGGTTAATTGCATTTGTTAGCGAAGTGTCTTGTCTAAATCTAAAATCACTCTCATCTAACTTTGGCGTATTTTCTGCTCGTACATTAACTTTTAAATCAGGATTATAAACCGCATTGTCGTTGCCGTAAGGCGCACTTGCAAACTTATTAGTACCTACACCAATCTTTGCTTTTCCAATTAAGTTAACGTCTTTAATATCTTGAACTTGAATTTGTATTTTATTGTTGTCTGCATCAACTACTACCTCTTTAGTAGTTGTACCTAAGTTAGTGTAAATAGTTTTTGAATCTGCTGCAGAACCAGTAGTTGCGCTATCGGATCCGCCGCCGCCGCCGGAATCTTCTTCACTTGTTGTAATACTAGTTGGGAATAAAATTATTATTTCATCCGGAACATCAACAATCTTATCTGTCTTAAGCTGTTGTAATCTTTTATTCCAAACTGCTTGCAAACTTTTTTCACCAGTTTGTAACACTTCTTGAACAGTTGACCCTTTAACAGAAACATCCGTTTTTAACGTTGAGTTTCTTACACTATGACCTTGATCATTCCATATCATTCCAGTTACTTGGTATACTGCACCATCTTGATTTACATTCATACTTAAATTTATAAATCTAAACGGTATAAATCTAGTTGTTGTAGGAATCAGCGACATAACACCTAATTCGTCGTTACCTCGAAATTCAATAGTTAAAACAAACGGTGCTACTCTCCAATTTTTATGGCCAGCCTCCCATGCTGCCTGTTGACATGCCATTGGAAAAACTCCCATACTATACGGTTCATTAATAGTAAATGAAATATTTGTTGAATTAGTAACGTTTCCACGCTCATGTCCAATTACTGCATCAATTACTAAATTATCAATGAAAAAATCAAATGTGCCATAATCAGTCTTAACTCGATTACTTGGATCAGCATTTGCTGATTTACAAATTAACTTTAACCCTTTGTAAGACATGTATCTATTAGGGTTCTGAAGATCAGCATCACTTAACACTGCAATACCTAAAATGTAATCATAACTTGCATAATCATGTAACACGTTTGGTAATGGAATTTGAATATCACCAACTGATTTAAATGCAGTTGCTAAACTTGATGCAAACTCCGAAACACTAGATGCTACACTAGAGGTTGCACTATCAATTAAGGTTGTTGCTGAATTTGCCATATTATATACCCAATGCTGTTTTTAATTTACTAAGTTGCGGAATGTAGATTTTTTTACCTGGTACAAAATCAAAAATTGGATCTTGTAATACATCTAAATTACGCTGTATAAAAACCCACCATAATGCAGCATCATTGTATAAATCAAACGCTAACAAATCCGGACGATGCTTGTATTGTGATTCGATTGTATAAAGATAATCTGAATATTCTGCTGCAACTGGCCGAATTTTTAAAACATCTAAGTAATCTTGTGTAATTAGGGTGTTATACCAAGGACTTCTATTATTATATTGTGCCATTAAACATATCCAAAACTGTTGTTAAGATACCCGCCTGCAACAAAGTTGTCTAAGCTGAATTTGCGAGCACTTGTTCTACTATACATAGGTGTTAAATTTACAGTGAATGTACTTTTAGTTGGTACATATGCAGTTCCACCGCCCATTGATCCGCCAAACCCTAAAGAATTAGCCATAGTTGCTACAGATGAAATTCCATCTGTAATGTCAGTTATCTTATCAGTTACTTTTGATACACCAAATGCCCCGCCAATTGCACCTGCTATAGAACCTATTCCCCCAGCAGCAGATGCAACTGCACCTGCAATACTTGTATTAGTTTGAACTGGAATGTAATCACATTCTGCAGTTAAATTTGTACTAAAACTAGTTACTACAACTGGTACATTGTTAAAAACATAACTGCCGTATCCGTTTAATTGTACAATTGGTGGAGGATTTCCTGCTTTTGGATCATTACCTGAAAACATCTTTGTCATTGCTCTAAAGTAATGCAATGCAGCAATCCAGTACAACGCTTGTGCATTATCTTCAACATTCATTGGAGCAGTAATAGAAATTGTACCAGGATCACTATGTTGATATGTATTAAATTTAAAATTTGAATGAACTGGTGTCATTGCCGAATACGATGCACTATTACTAAGCTGAATCGACGGAGTGTATGGAAATATCATACCGCCTGCATCTTTTAACGGTTTTAATACTGGACTACCCCTAAAACTTGGCCACGATGGAAGTGATAAGCGAACACGCCAATCATCGCCACTAAATGCATCTGTAAACATCGTAACTGCTTGCAATCCGTCTCCTACAACTTCTCCTGCTCTTGGTAATGTTGCTGATCGTATGTTACTCATAAAATTTATTGCACCACCAGCTGCACCTATACCTGCTGCGGCCGCGGCGCCTGCGCCTGCTATTGACATATTTAATTCCTTTATTATTGTATTATTTATTTGACTTTATTAACTGTAGAGTTTATAATATACATGTAAATGGAGATACGAACAATGCTTACACCAAAAGTAAATTACTTAAATAATAAAGATATGCTGTTAGAAATACATAGATCAAAAAGTTCTTATTGTGTTTTTACAGACCCGTCATATCACCAATATGATATTATTTTACCCGGAGTGGATAAAATAAACATCCGCACTGTTGCTACTGCAAAACGGAATCAAGCAAAACGTATAGGGGACTTAGCGTATTTAACTAGAAAGAGCGAAGGCGAAAAAATTAAACAAGCCGAATGCGAAGTTAATTATAAAACTATTCCAAAAGAAGATGTAGTATTTAGAATTATGTCATATGAACATATTCCGCTAAACGCAACAAGAAAGAAAAATCCAAAAACAGAAGCAGATAAACGAGAAAAAGTTAACTTTCCGCCATTTCAACACTGGAAATTTATAGACAACGAGCTAGTATGTGTAGGCAAAAGCCACTGGAACGGCGACTTAGAAACTGGACATTTTGATAAAAATGCAGGTCAAATTACTAATACATTAGCTCGTATGATGATTAAATTATGTGAACGCTATGCTACTAGAGGTAATGTTAGAGGTTATACCTACAACGATGAAATGCGCGGACAGGCAATATTACAACTAACCCAAATTGGATTACAATTTGATGAATCTAAATCAGATAACCCATTTGCGTATTTTACAGCAGCAGTTACTAATAGTTTTGTTAGAGTTATTAACATTGAAAAACGAAATCAAAATATTAGAGATGATATTTTAGAAATGAACGGAATGAATCCATCTTATACTAGAACAGGATCTGAAGAATATGAAAACGCAATGCGAAGATCAGACGAATACGAATAATACACTGGATATAGCACATCCTGCACTTGATGATGCTTATCAAATTCTTAAAGAAGAACACTTGGATGCTAAAGCTAGTTATATTGAAAAACTGTTTGAAGAAACTTATAAATGCAAAGTA
>Ga0209297_1000243_pt1 | contig 37168 bp, 57 predicted proteins | sample S_130805_MF_Meta_FD_187322 | JGI IMG/M metagenome (GOLD analysis project Ga0209297, IMG submission 187322) | Freshwater microbial communities from Lake Simoncouche, Canada to study carbon cycling - S_130805_MF_MetaG (SPAdes) (version 2) | ecosystem: Environmental > Aquatic > Freshwater > Lake ...
TTAACGTGATATGGGCGCTAGGCACTGACGGTGGCCCATATCTTACTGACATTAGCGTTTTTGGCCTGACTGTTGATTGTAACGGAACTTATATTGATGGCGGCGGTAGTGGCCTAGGTGCAAGCTACTGCGATAACTTTAGGGTAAAAGACTGCACGGTTAAGAACGCATGGTTGCAAGGAATTTTCTTTGCCAGAGGCGGTCGCAACTGCTGGATTTCTGACAACTATGTTGAGCAAGCGTTTGGTGACGGTATCCATATCGGTGATCAGTACACAGGCAACACGCTTGAAAATGTTTGGGTAACCAACAACGATGTTTTCAATTGCTTTGATGACGGTATTGGCGTCACAGGCGGAGCGCATTTAGTTTGGATAACAGGCAACAATGTTGACACTGTTACGGCTGCGGCGGGGATTGATTTGTCGGGCTGCTATCAAGTATACGTACAGGGAAACTACGTCACTAATTACGGACAGATTGGTATTCGCGTTCAACGGTTTAATACGTTTGCAGCTTTTGACCTAGAAATTATTGACAACATTATTGATGCGCCGCCCGTCAACCAAGCAGCAATAAACTTGTTTGGACCTAACAACACAACTCTTAACACGTATGTAAATAACCCAATTACCGTGCGCGGAAACCGCATAAAGAACGTAACTAACACAGGCTCTTACGGTATTTTTGTGACCGGCGCTGGCATGGTCACAATCGAAAATAACTTCATAGAAGGTAATAAGCAGGGCATCGTTCTGTCTGGTCTTCCTGCAACGTCTACTGTTGGGCCAATCGTAAACTGCAAAATTAAAAACAATCGGTTTGTTGGCCTCACTGACGCTATTGGTCTTTCTAGCGGCAACAATGGGTTTGTTACGGCGGGCAATGAATTTATTAGTTGCACAACCATTCTCGCGCCTAACTCATTGCCTTACTGGGTGCAGCCTACAGTTTGGGAAGCTGACTACAAATTTGACGATACGTTTTTTAAGGGCGTCACGTATACGACCACTGGCACATCGCAAACTGAAGTGGCTGCATCAACGCGAATCAAAGTCAGCAGAGGACAAAGGGTTCAGTTGAACTATTTTGCCCAAGACATTTCTGGAAGCGGATTAGGTGACTCTACAATTGAATTATATGATGTAACAAACTCGGCTGTTTTGGCGACTGCCACTATAACGGGCAACACTTCGCCTTACGCATGGCGGACGCTTGATGTTGCGCTGATCGCAACTGATGCAGAGGTTACAGTGCGCTATGGCCGTACTTTTGCGGGCGGTTCGCTATCAATACAGGGCGCTTATGCGCGCATTGGGTAACTAGAAGCATACTATGGCAGACAAAAGAATCCCTGCACTTCCTTCTGCCACCGTACCTTTAGTGGGTACGGAAGTTTTGCCTGTTGTGCAGTCTGGCATTACCGATCAAGTAAGCGTAGCAAACCTGACTGCTGGCCGTGCTGTTACAATGTTAAGCAACACAATGGTTTCTGCATCAGCGGTTAATGATGTCGATAAAACAGGCGGCGGCGCTTACAGCTATCGAGCTAAAGGGAACGACCAAGCCAATGTTCGCTTTAGGTTTGAAAACACTGGCGGTCAAATATACGAACTTGTGGGCGGCAATCCTGGCGCAAGCAACGCTGGCTTTGCCATTTTCGACGCGACCGCATCGGCTACGCGGATGTATCTCAGCAGCACGGGCGACATTACTGTCAACACTGGCAATCTAGTAATCGGCACTGCTGCCAAAGGCATCGACTTCAGCGCAAACACGCACGCCGCTGGCATGACCAGCGAATTGCTGAATTGGTATGAGGAAGGTGTGTTTACCCCCACTGTGTTTGGCACTGGAACTGCGGGGACAGGCACTTACACGTTTCAAGTTGGTAGATATGTGCGTATCGGAAAAGTTGTACAATTTCAGGCTTCGCTTGGATGGTCTGCTCATACAGGAACAGGAAATTTTGGTGGCGTAGGTGGTCTTCCGTTTTCATCAGTAAGCACGGCTGACAACTATTCAATTCCATCAATATATGTGTCTGATCTTGCTTTAACCGCGCTAAATACAATTCAAGGTTTTATTGGGCCAAGCACATCTACCATAGCTTTACGCCAAGTTCCTGTTGGCGGCGGAACTGCTAGCGTAATTGCATTTGACACAAACGTATCAGCTTTGATCATTACTGGTTCGTACATCGCGGCTTAACCAAGGAAAAATAAATGTCTTTAACTAAAGCTACATACTCCATGATTGATGGCGCAGCTATTAACCTGAGAGATTATGGCGCAACGGGCGACGGTGTCACTGATGACTCTGCGGCGGTTTTGGCAGCGTTTAATGCCGCAAAAGCAGCGGGTAAATCTCTTTACGTTCCTGTAGGCATTTACAATATCGCAACCACGATTTCTGTGTCAAGTTTGCGAAATATTACCGTGTTTGGCGAAGGAAGCCCCGTTGATCTTGATACGACAAAAGCATCGTATTTTCGGTTCACCGGAACAAGCGGTAATATGTTTTATTTTGACCATTTAGCTGGCGTTGAGTTCCGCGACCTTTGGTTTGGATATAACAGCGGTTCATACAGTGATGATTTGGTCAGAACAAATAACAGTGGCGGGTTAGATTCCACATACAACACTTGGAACCGCTGCGTGTTTTCTGGGGAAGGTGCTGGCATTAACGCAACATCACTTTTGAAACTTGAAAAAACCATTATTTCTTCAATCAACAGATGCCTTTTTACAAAAGCAAACAATGGCGTTGCGCTGTTGACGTATTGCAACGTAATTACTTTTAGAGAAAATACGTTTTATGACTTAAATTTTAGAAGCGTTTATGTATTCACTGGCGCTTGTGAAAGCCTAATGTTTTACGACAACACTTTTGAGCCAACGGCAGATGGTAAAGCAACAGGTGTTTTCTGTGTAAATAACGAACTGATCATCAACCTAGTATACATTGGCAACTGGCACGGTGATGTTAGCGTAAACGATGGCATTGGTTGGCTTACGTTAGGCATTATTCGCGGCGCTGTTATTTCAGGAAATCTGTTCAGTACGCCCGGCACAGGCGCGGCGGACTATTGCATAATTGTCAACAACGCATCATCAGGCATTCAAATTTCTGGCAACTCTTTTTATGACAAGGCTTTGATTTTTGGCGCAGCCACAACTGGCGTAAATATATCATCTAACGTCTTTTATACAGCCAATGCGATTTATGGCCTAAATTACATTGCTGGCACTTCAACAATTAACTCCAATGTTGGGTATAGCGGATTCCCACGGTGCAAAGCCTACACCACAGGAAATCAATCTATCCCAACTTCAACGCATACAGCGATTGCATTTGATGGTGAATACTACAATCAAGGCGCAATGCACTCTGTAAGTGTTGCTAACACTCGCTTTACCGTTCCTGCCGGCGGTGCTGGTTTATACTCTTTTAGCGGAAATGCGTTGTTCAACAGCGGCACTGGCACAATGTGGGGACGTATTCTAAAGAACGGAACCGTGATTGTTTCTAGCGTTATTGACTCGTTAAATTCAGCCGCGTCAAAAACGCTGTCCACTGACAACCAAGATGTTGCTGCTGACGGTGATTATTACGAGTTTACCGTATGGCAGAACAGCGGCGGCGCACTAAATGTTTTGGGGAGCGTCAACTCTGCGGCTGACACTACGTTTACAGTTAGCAAAGTTTTTAGCGGCGACTAACAAGATTGCCAGACTGCATCAAATGAGTGAGACAACATGAACACTATCGACGCAACACAAGCCCAGCTTAACACTCATGAAGAAGTCTGTGCGTTTAGATACGAAAGCATCTGCGCCAGAATGAAGCGTTTGGAAAGTATTGGCATGGGTGCTTGTGGAACGATCATTATGCTGTTAATTGGCATCTTGTTAAGCATCTTACTAAAGGGTGTTACGTGAGCATTATACTAGGTCAACGTAGTTTGTCACGGTTGGAAGGTGTCCATCCTGATCTGGTGCGCGTAGTTAAGAAGGCTGCTGCGCTGTCTGATTTAGACTTTACAGTCCTAGAAGGTTTACGCACTCTTGATCGGCAACGTAAGTTAGTTGCAGAGGGTGCATCCAAGACAATGAACTCGCGCCACCTTACTGGACACGCTGTCGATCTAGCTCCGCTGATTGATGGCACTGTTTCTTGGGACTGGCCCCTTTATCGTAGATTAGCTAAAATAGTAAAGTCCGCTTCGGCAGATGAGAAAGTCCCGCTTCAATGGGGCGGTGATTGGCGTGCGTTCAAGGATGGCCCACATTGGGAATTGCCTTGGGCTTTTTATCCAAAGGAAAAGTAATATGAAAATTGTATCTTTTTTAGTGAACCGTTTGAAAGAACCTAGCACATACGCTGGCTTTGCTGGCATTGCTTTGGCATTTGGCCTGTCTAGTGAAGAATGGTCAGTCATTACTACCGCTATTGCTGGTCTAGCTGGACTTGCTGCTATGTTTTTGATTGAAGCACCAGAACAGTCTGCTGAGTAATGAAGTTTCTGATGCTCTTGTTGGGTGTTCTAAACAAGCTGTTGGGTGCTTGGGGTGAATATCGTTGGAAGCAGCAAGGGCATCAGGAAGCCATCAAAGAGGTGAACGATGAGATCAATCGGCAAATCGAACTTGGCGAAGCTGCTATTATCATCCCTGATCCTGAGCGCACTGAACGGCTGCGCGACCGTTTCGACCGTTCCCGTAAATAGCTATTGCGCTATTGCAAAACCTATCACCTATGACGCAACGCAAGACACGCCTAAAACGGTAGCTGAAGTCGAGCTGCATAATAGCGTCTTTGTTTGCTTGTGTGAGGATGATTGTCCGAAAGGCAAGTAATGGTTGCTCCCCTAAAAATCGACGAGGGCTTGTTTGCATACGCTACGCCCCGTCAACGTGAATTGCTTGAGGCAATAAACCTATATGGCAGTGCTAAAGCTGCATCAATCGCAATGGGCATTAACCATGGTGCAGCCAGTGATGCCCATGTTGCAGTTAAGAAGAAGGCTGCGTTGCAAGGCTATGCACCAGAGCATGATTTCACCCGACCCGTGCCAAACGGCTACGTCACAAAAGGCGTATCGACCTACTACAACTCCGAAGGCAAACCATCAGGTCAATGGGTAAAGGCATCATTGACGCATGAGGCGCTCATAGAATCCCTGAGAGAGACAGTTGATGGCTTTAAGGATCAGATAGACCCAGCAAGCGTTATCGTTGCTCCTGAGGCTTCTGACGAGCTTTTATGCAACCTTTATACGTTCACTGATTACCATCTAGGGATGCTGGCATGGCATCAAGAGGGCGGAAGCGATTGGAATGTCTCGCTGGCAGAGAAAACTATTCTTGCTGCACTTGCTCAGATGATCAATCAAAGCCCCCAGGCGCACACGGCAGTATTAAATATTCAGGGAGACTTTCTGCATACGGATGGCAAGACACCTGTAACACCAACTTCAAAACACGTTCTGGATGCTGATAGCCGCTTCCCAAAGATTCGCAGGGCAGCAATCCGTATCATTCGATCACTGGTCGCCATATCTTTGCAACGCCATCAGGAAGTATATCTGATTATAGCAGAAGGCAATCACGACGAAGAAAGCAGTGGCTGGCTATCTGATTTATTTGCTGTTCATTACGAAGAAGAACCTCGCGTTACTGTCAGCGATAGCGTGCTGCCGTTCTATGTGTTTGAATGGGGCAACACCATGCTAGGCGTTCATCATGGTCACAAGGTCAAGAATGAATCCCTACCGCTATTGTTTGCCGCACAGTTCCCGCAGGAGTGGGGACGCACCACCCGCCGCGAGATACACTGCGGACATCGCCACCACAGGGACGAAAAAGAGTATAATGGTGTGACGGTGGTTCAGCATCCAACCTTAGCTGCTAGGGATGCTTATGCTGCGCGTGGTGGCTGGATTGCAGATCGTGCGGCATGGGCAATAACGTACCATAAAAAGTACGGCGCTGTTGGGCGCGTGATGATTACCACCGAAATGCTAGAAATTGCCTAACTGTCTTTTAAAAGTGCGCGAACAATCTCTACCGCCCTTGCTGACGTAATGCTTTTCCACTCGCACCATGCGCCACAGCCGCATTCGCGTTCTTCAAGTGCAGCGCAGTCGCATAGCTTGGCATCCTCCTCTAGCGCCTTCGCGCATTCCTCTATGACTGCTTCACGCACAATATCCACAAAACTGGATAGCGCATCAATCTGTGTGGTATCAGTCATTTGCTTTGCTCCTGGGCAATATCTACGCGCATAAGCCGTAACGTTAGCTTGCCTTCTATTATTTCTGGGGACATCATGCCAACCCCAATCCTTTCCAGCGCCTCACGCAGCGCATCGCTCTGTGTGGGCTGGCGTAGGGCTGCTTCGCCATCGCGTTCAATTTTATTCACCAGCGCAAGTGCTTTATCTTTGGTCATGTCTCATCCCAATCTAGTTATAAACGTCAAACCCTTGACCACATCTGTTCTACATTTGTAACTTTGCCCATTTCTGATTCCGTATTGTGAGCAGTTGCGACTAGTACGTTTTATTAAAGTGCTGTCGGTTGCTGGCATGGTGGCAACGTCACCAACTTCCATTGTCCCCATTGGGTAAATCATTGGGCGACTCATTTATTTGATTCCTTTTCTTGCTCTGCACGGCGCTCTGCCCATGTCTTTCCATCCAAGCCACGCAAAGGCCAAACGGATGCGCTATCTGATGATATGCGATATTTTCTGCCCATAGGGGCTATCTGTGCTACCTTAATCATCTGCAAGCACCTCTGGCGCTGGCTGCAAGCCTTCCATAAACTTTGCCCAGACTGCTAAAGCGCCTGTTATGAATGGGCCATCATCCTGCTGACCATCTCTGATTTGGCGGATAAATTCTGGGTTGCCGTGCATCATTTGAACATGATCCGCGACAATGTTTCTAAGTTCAATCAATGTCATCTTAAACTACCTTTTCCGTTGCAAACATAATAACAACTAATGTTAACCAAATAACGGTTATCCAAAATTGAACTGGTGATATTTTCTTCATGTCAAACTCCCCTTGACGTTAAGTAATCAAAGCGTCCGCCATCATAATCATCTGGCTCGTCTTTGCTATGCAACTCAAATTCTGCAAGTGTCCCCATAGGATCGCAGTCAAAGTCTGTAATGACCTCAAGCAATTCCATGTGCAGATGTTCTGCAATCTCTGGGCGGTTGCTGATATATTGGCCGTGGCCGCTTTTAAGCTTTAATTGCTCAATCCAATCCTTGTGGATAGCATTGATAGCTGCCAGCGCGTCAATCGCAGCTTGGGCTAGTTCGTTAATGCTTTGTGTCATGGCTTACTCCGTAATGGCGGGGCGCTGCCCCTGTTGCTGATGCCCTCTTATAAAAAGCCATTTATCATATGTAAACAACTTTTTTCATCACAAACAAAAATAATGGCGGGAAGCGTATTGCCACCCGCCATCTCTTACAGCCAGGAATGTTGTAGAAGTGCGTATTGCCAGCCATATTTCTTAGCTATGCCAACAAATGATTCTGGTGTTAGCTTATGCTGACCAGCTTCAAGTTGCGCCCTTAATAGCTTGCGGCTGCTTTCGGCAATCCTCTTATTGGTCTGCTTATGTATTGCTTCCAGATGATCAGAGGGTGGGGGAATGTTTCTGGATCGCGTTGGTAGCTCATTGCGAGTTTTAATAGACATGGCTGCATCCTTAGAATGGAACTTCTGAATCCAGATCATCGTCATACGTTGTATGCTGGTTTTGGCTTACTGGTGTTGATGCACCAGATTCAGAACGTGGAGCAGTGTCAATGCTACCGACCCGCACGTTAAACTGTGGCTTGCCTTCGTATTCGTCGTGCGTAAGCTCACCAGATACAAATACCTTAGTGCCTTTCTTTAGACTGCCAGCAAATACCTCTGCCGCCTTGCCCCATAAGCTGCACCGATACCAAACGCTGCCAGCATCTTTGCCGAATCCGTTCTTAACGCCTACGTTGAAGCTAAGAACCTGGCTGTCGCGCACTGTGCGAAGCTCTGCGTCTTTGCCTACGTTACCTGATATTATAATATTCTGCATTTTCTTCACTCCATTTTACGTTGTGTTGCGCCCCATACGCATAGATAAACTCAATTAGGTCTGACATCTGGGGCTTAGTCAGTTTTGATGTTTTAAACCCTATCGGAAATGGCTGATCGTTAAGGCCCATTGTGAACATTACTTCATGCCCTAATGCTGCCATAAAAATACACTTCCAAACTTCTGGTATGTGACGCCTTTCTTCTGGTGCTGCTCGACTAATGTCTGACAGCATGGCCCACATCTTTGCATTCTGATCATCGGATCGCTTGGCTTGGCTGATCTTAACAACTGCGTCTTGCGGCGCTTTGTCAATCAACTGGTGAGCCAATCGTCTTTGATATTCACCGCGAAGCCAAACTGTTTGCGTCATTGGCTTTGAGCCTCTTTAATCTCACGCGCCTTTGGGCTGGCTTTGCAAAAGGCTTCAATCAAAGCCTCAATGTCAACACCTTTCCAAAACGTCTGCTCACCTACTGTGTGCTGCTGGCTGTGATGTTCGCGGCACAATGGGACTACTCGCCAATCATCTGGCTTTTGCCCCATCCCTGCACCGCTACCATTGCGAACATGAGCGCATTCGATTGGCATCTGCTGGCAACCATCTATTGAGCAATGGAATGATCGAATGAAGTTCAAGTGCCCCTGTGAGCGCCAGCGCGATGAACGCTTAGGCTTCTTGGCAATGCGGTTAGGCAGCATCTTCAAGCACCAAGCTATATTCAGCGATGTAAGATGATTCACCCCAGCGATTGACCACCTCAACCTTTTTGGTTTTGATCTTATGCCCAGCCTTTCGCAGATCATTAATCCGCGATGCCAAGCGATAAACTCCTAACTCATGCAGTGCTACCATTGGACGGATTGGCCCAACAGCTAACAGATGATCGTATATTCTTTCGTTCTGTGTCATTTTGATGCTCCCAAATCTAATAACGCTTTTACGTCTACGTCAACTTCTACAAGGAATGCGGCAACCTCTGATTCCAGAATTGCAAGCATATCATTGTCACGTTCGATCCGCTGGATGTAGAGCGATAGATTGTCTGGCATCCGTGGATCAAAGCTCACAAAATCGCACCACTGCCTATCAGCGCAAGCCATCTGCCATTGCATTTGGAGTATATATTTGTGTGCAATTTGATTCGTTTTGAGCACTTCTATGTGTGTGCTACTGTTTGGGCACTTGATCTCTATGCACCCATCATCCCCTACAAGCCCGTCAGGGCTGGCGTGGGAGCCTATAATGGTCGGATGCTTATATAGCCCTACCTCAAGCACATCATTGCCTGTAACGAAGCTATAGGCGGTTCTAGCTTCTTCTTCTTTCTCAACGCCCCAGATCATAGCGGCGCTGCTAAAGCTTTCCTCCTGCCGACCCGTAAGCCGTTCGATCACAAGCTTGGCTTGTAAGTTAGCGCGAGATGCTCCCCAGCCAGATTTGGTTTTGGCTAGAGCGTCTGCAAGTTGGGAAGCGCCAAGGCTCCCGCAACGTGCTGCAAACCATTGTTCGCTGCGTTGGATAATAGCTGCGTCTGTCATGCCAGTTTCTTTTCTAATGCAGCCTTGACAGCATCGAAGCGGCTGTCCTGCAATTCTTTGAGTGCGTTGATTTTGTAATGCTTGCAGAGCAAGGCTAGGTCGGTGTTTGTTTCGTCTACCAAGGCTTGCAGTTCAGCAAACTGGCTGGCGCTAATGAAAGCCACTGGAGCAACATCCTTATTCTTTCCTGTGGTAGCATCCAGTGCGTCATGCTCGACAATGCAAAGGGCTGCTGTCCAGAGATAACGGGTGCTATATGTCTCGCAAGCGCCAATGTTCTGAATCTCGTGACAGCCTTTAAGATTGGCTGAACCCATTGGGCTGTGAATGATAACCTGTGAGCCATCCTCTACATCGACAATGTGCATCGATGCAGTGCTTTCGGAAAAGCTAATCACCGCGCAAAGCCCAACATCGTTAAAGATGCGTAGGGCTGGAACAAGGAAGTCAGATAGCTCAAAATATTTATATCCAGCAAACGTATTCTGCCCAGACTTCTTTAGCGGTAAAGCATGAAACGCTAATCGCGCCTCGTTAAGTTTTTTATGAATCGGCATTGATATTCTCCTTAAGCAAAACGTGGAAATTTATAGCGGATCGGTTCTGCTGACCAATTCCTGACTGTCATAACGTCACCGATAAGTTCGGCTAGGTGTTCGCCATAGTTTGCATGGCAAGCGCCAGCATTGATTGCCATTTCAACAAAGTCGCATGGCAAGCATTCAAATGTGTCGGTCATAATGTGACCACAAACTGTGCATTTTTCTTTCGGCATGGTTGCTTCCTTTTTATTTTGTAAATACCTTGTAAACATCATGAACGGGAATTAAAAGCGTTTTTTATCGCAAAATGAAAGAAAAGTTAAATGGACTATACCGCACACGCAATTTCAGAGCTTTACGCTGTGGCAAAGCATCACAATATCAAGGCTTATGAGATTGCCAACGAAGCTGGCATTACTCGTGTCACGCTATCTAACTGGAAGAACAAACGCAGCGAACCAATGCTAGGCGCATACCTGGCAGCGTTTCATGCACTCGAGCGCATAATTGCAGCCAAGGCAGTCGATTGATCATGAAGCGATTCGGCAAATACCGCGCTGTCAAAGCGCAGTGCAATGCTGGTCACACGCATGACAGTAAGCGGGAAGCCATACGCTGCAACGAGCTACACATATTGCAAGCGGCTGGTGAGATTACTGATCTAACGATTCACCCGCAATACTGGTTCGTGATCAATGGTCGCCAGCTAAAGCATCCCAATGGTAGGCGCGTTGGCTACAAATCAGATTTTGAATATGTTGAGAACGGAATGCTGGTGACGGAAGATGTGAAGGGAGTCGTTGTCAGGGATTGGCCTTTGCGCCGCGCTGTCTTTGTTGCGCTGTTCCCTAACTACCATTTGCGAGAAACCAAATAAAAATGGGTGACCGAAGCCACCCAAGTTTGTTTTGGCAAGGAGCACCAAGCGGCGGATAATACGGGAAAACTGTGCGCTGGTCAATGATGTATAAATTCGCTTTTATAAATCACGGAATGCGGTTATATAAGAGCGAGCGGGGAGTGCTGAAAAAGCAAAAGCACTCGACCCGCTCTAACAACGCCTAACACAGGAAGGCATCGCTATGTTGTGTAATACACGCCACAGAACCATCACGCAAGACTTTGCGTCATGAGTATCAAATTAATGACAGCAGTATGGGATAGGGAAGACCTATCATCCACGCAAAAGCTTGTCCTTTTATCTTTAGCAGATTGGGCAAACGACGAAGGTTTATGCTGGCCTTCAATTGAGCGCGTAGCTAAAAAATCATCATTGAAAAAAAGGGCTGTGCAACTGGCGATTAGATCGCTGGAAGAAATGCAGTTTATTCGCCGTGAAGAAGTGATCGGCAAGGGCAATAGGTATTGGATTCAGATACCCATGCAGCAAATGCACCCGTGCACTAAAGACATACCACCCGTGCACCATATGCATGAGACCCCTGCACTAGATGCACCCAATACATTAAAGATACATCAATTAACCACCAAGTATATAAGGCGGGAGCTACCAGAGTGTATTCCTGTTGATGCTTGGCAGGGTTGGGTGGAGATGCGTAATGAGCGCAAGAAGCCTTTAACGGATCGCGCATATAATCAAGCTATCGACAAGCTGGTAGCATTTATGGCTAAAGGTCAAAACATAACCGATGTTCTGGATCGCAGCACAATGAATAACTGGCTAGACCTTTACGAAATCAAGGAGCAGAAGAATGGCACAACGAATCGGACAACTGGTAAGCCTGGAAACCAAAACGGCTTTGCCGCAGCACTTCGATACGTCGCGGATGGACGCTCTGATGAGCCTTTCTGAACTTACGGTAGAAGAGTGCGATGAGCTACGGTCACTCGCTCTATCAATGCCAGTTGAGAACATACCAGTGGAAACCCGCGAGCTTGCCAAGCAGCTTCAATTCATTGAGGCAACCCTGCCAAGCAAGAACACCGACGAGCAAAGCGGACAGATGCGGACAGCAGTCTATGCAAGGATTCTAGGCGGCTACACTAAAGAAGCCCTTAGCTACATGACAGAGCGCGTCTGCAAAGAACTTGATTGGTTCCCCACACCTCGCCAGTGCTTGCAGATATTGGAGAGCTATACGCCGCGCACCAGCCGAAAGGACAAGGCGCTTCTGATCTGTTCAAATCACACGCAGAAAAGGTTTGAAGAATTTATTTCAAAGCTACATTGTGGTGAGCCAGTAGAGCTTGCAGACAAACCAGATCGCTGGTTACGCATTGCTGAAGATCGCGGCTACCTTCGATTGATTGATGGGGAATTTACAATCAGATGACCCAAAGCGCAGCCACCAGTTTAATGTGTGACTTGGAAAAGTATCAGGCAGGAAAGATATCACTGAATGATATACGCCAGAACTGGGCTAATGGTAAGTATGCTGGAGCGCCCAGGGAATGGGCTATTGCTGCGATTGACCACGCAAAACGACAAAAATCATAATTAATTGAAAAAACGCTTTACATATAAAATCACCAATTTTATAAGGACGCATCAGCTAGGGGATTTTCCCCGCCAATGAGGAGACTGATAATGACTAAAGCAATACCATTAAATTCAAAGTTTGCATTCGGTGATTTTGTGCGACCATTTGATTGGAAGGAAATACATGTCGTTCTTGGTTATGAACCAGATGGATATGTGCAAACTGCAAGGTTGAACCAGAAAACACGATTTAAGGAATCGGACCTTTCCTTTGCTGGTAAACATTCTTGGAAAAATAAATAAACCAACGGGGGCTTCGGCCCCCACACACTGGAAACCAAGCCTCGCCAACATGGAGACTGAAATGACACCTAGAGGCCGTAACTTTGCAGAGATAGATGCCATCGCAGAGATGTATGATTACACTCTTGGCGACATTTTAGGCAAAGGCAAAAACAGAACTTTGGTTAAAGTAAGGCGCAAATGCGTTGTTATGTTGAGAAACAAAGGCTATTCTACGACAGAGATAGGTAGGATTATGCAGCGCGACCACAGCACCATATGCCATGCGTTGAATATGTATGTAGTGAAAGGCGAAGGCGATGACACCAGCGAAGCTTAAACTAGCTAGAGTAGCTATGGGCTACAGTGTAACAGAGATGGCTGACGCTTTACGCCTATCACCAGACAACGGCGCAACAAGCATACGCAAGATGGAATCTGGCAAGGTCAGGATCAGTGGGCCTATAATGGTTGCAGTCGATGCAATGCTAAAGGGCTATGATCCGTTTGGGGATGATTATGAGGACGAAGGTGGACAATATTAATTCACAGCAAGTGGGCGGAGACCACTACGCATCTAAATCCGTTCAGCCTTGGCAAGCAATGGAGTCTTGGATGTCGCCAGAAGCTTTCTCAGGTTATTTGCAGGGTAATTGCATAAAGTATTTATCACGCTATCGTGAAAAGAACGGTATTGAGGATTTATATAAAGCGCAGCATTACCTTGCAAAGCTATGTGAACACGAAAGCGAGAGACATGATAGAGGCACCCAAGATTGAGCAGCGCAGCGTTGCAAAGCTTATTCCATACGCAGCCAACAGCAGAACGCACAGCGATGCCCAGGTAGCGCAGATAGCCGCCAGCATTAAAGAGTTCGGCTGGACTAACCCAATCCTGATAGATGGTGACAATACAATCATTGCTGGCCACGGAAGGCTCTTGGCAGCACGAAAGCTTGGCATGGAAGAAGTGCCAGCGATTATCCTTGACCATCTTACAAAGGCACAGCAACGCGCCCTAGTGATAGCGGACAACCAACTCGCCCTGAACGCAGGGTGGGACATGAATATGCTGAAGGCAGAGATTGAAGACCTTAATCTAGAGAACTTCAACCTAGAGCTATTGGGCTTTGATGACGATTTTCTAGATGGATTGCTGGAGACAGCACCATCGGGAGGAAACACCGACGAGGACGCTGTCCCTGAAGTCCCTGAAACACCAAAAACAGTGCTGGGTGACGTTTGGGTGCTAGGAAACCATCGACTGATGTGTGGGGATAGCACCAGCATCGATGCAGTTGATAAGCTGATGAATGGCGCAAAGGCTGACATGGTGTTCACCGACCCGCCTTATGGAATGAGTTATGGTGGTGGCCGCTCTGGTAAGGTGGGTTCAACTGACGGAACTGTAAAAAAGTTTGGCGTCATACTTGGAGACACAAAAACTGGAGACGATTTAATTGCGATGATAAAGGATTCTGTGGGAGGTGCAAAGCTATCCTGTAAAGAAGGAGCCGCACTTTACGTCTGTTTTCCATGGCGCACATATTCTGAATTTGAAGCGGCATTAATAAGTATTGGCCTAGACCCAACCGCATGTATTGTCTGGGACAAAAAATCAATTGGTTTAGGAAATGCAAACTACCGACCACAACACGAATTTATTTTCTACTTTAAGGGCGGGGCTTGGTATGGAGATAAAGCTCAGTCGGATGTTTGGTATATGAGCCGTGGCGCTACTGGAAAATATGTCCATCCAACGCAGAAGCCTGTTGAGCTTGTGGAACGTGCTTTAACTAACAGCAGCAAGGCTGGAGATTTAGTCATAGACTGCTTTGGCGGTTCAGGTTCTACACTAATTGCCTGTGAAAAGAATAACCGCAACTCACGTTTAATGGAGCTAGACCCAAAATACTGTGACGTAATCATCAAGCGTTGGCAGGATTTTTCTGGTAAGGTAGCTATTCACGCAGAGACAGGTGAGGCATTCGATGGCTGATGTTAAGTTAACCGCAAAGCAGGAACTGTTCGCTCAATGTATAGCGGATGGAATGGGACAGACGGATGCTTATCGCACAGCTTATGACGCTGAAGGCATGAAGGATGTTACTCTATATCCGCTTGCATCGAAGCTAATGAACAACAACAAGGTTGCCACAAGGATTGCTGAATTGAAGTCGATGGTTGTTGAAAAGCAACTATGGACACGCGAAATGTCTGTCAAAGGGTTGATACAAGCGTATAGAATTGCCCAAGATGCTAAGACATCAACAGGCATGACAGCAGCCGTTAAAGAGCTAAACGTAATGCACGGCTTTAACGAGCCGACTAAGCTTAGTATCACTGGCAGCATGATTCAACGCATCCAGCGTGAAGTGATTGATGACAACTCTGAAGATTAAAACCCCGCGATGGTTCAAGCCATTCCTAAAGCCAAGCCGCTATAAAGGCGCACATGGTGGCCGTGGATCGGGAAAGAGCCATGCCTTTGCGGAAATGGTTATCGAAGCGCACGTTATGGATCAGCGGCGCAGGACAGTGTGCGTCCGCGAGATACAGAAGTCCTTGTCGCAGTCGGTCAAGCGATTGCTGGAGCTAAAGATTGAGCAGCTAGGCGTTCAGGATTACTTTGAGGTGCAGGAAGCACAAATTAAGTCTAGGCATGGCGATGGCCTAATCATCTTCCAGGGGATGCAGAACCACACGGCTGATTCAATTAAGTCGCTGGAAGGTTATGACTGCGCTTGGGTGGAAGAATCACAGACGCTATCGCAACGCTCGTTAGACCTATTGCGTCCGACAATCCGTAAGCCAGACAGCGAACTGTGGTTTACATGGAACCCGCTTAACAGCACCGACCCGATTGATATGCTGCTGCGAGGCCCAAGCCCACCACCTGATGCAGTCGTTGCACAGGTAAACTACAGAGATAACCCTTGGTTCCCTGATGTGCTTAAACACGAAATGGAATACGATAGGGATAGAGACCCTGACAAATACAAGCACGTTTGGCTGGGCAGCTATTCGTCTAACAGTGAAGCAAGAGTATTCCGTAACTGGAAGGTTGAGGACTTTGAAACGCCAGAAGATGCAACGCTTCGCTTTGGTGCTGACTGGGGCTTCGCGTCTGACCCGACAGTCTTAATCCGTTGCCATGTGATCGGCAGAACAATCTATGTCGATCATGAAGCGTATAGAGTTGGCTGCGAGATTATGGACACACCAGACTTATTCTTCACTGTGCCTGACTCTGAGAAGTGGCCCATCGTTGCTGATAGCGCCAGACCTGAAACCATCAGCCATATGAGAAAGCATGGCTTTCCAAAGATCATGCCAGCAATCAAAGGGCCGAAGTCTGTTGAAGAAGGCGTTGAATGGCTCAAGTCTTACGACATCATTGTTCATCCACGTTGCCAACACACGATTGATGAGTTAACCTGCTACAGTTATAAAACTGACCCCTTGACAGGACAAATCTTGCCAATCCTTGCAGATCGTGATAACCACCTTATAGATGCGCTTAGATACGCCTGTGAAGCCATACGCCGAGCAGTCCCACAAAAGACGTTCGATGTGCAACCTTTGGCAACTGTGAGTAGGTGGTAAATGGCTCGATTGAATAAAGAACAAAGGTTCTCAAACATTCATCAACAAGCGATGGTGGAGTTTGATCGCGTTCAATCTTCGGTGCGTGATGAGCGTTTGCAGTGCTTACAGGATCGACGCTTTTATTCAATCGCTGGAGCGCAATGGGAAGGTCCACTTGGTCAACAATACGAAAACAAACCGCGCTTTGAGGTAAACAAGATTCACCTTAGCGTCATTCGTATCATCAATGAATATCGAAACAACCGCATTGCTGTAGACTTTGTAAGCAAAGATGGCGAAGCAAACGACAAGCTAACCGAAACGTGCAATGGTCTCTATCGTGCAGACGAACGAGATAGCGGCGCAGAAGAAGCATACGACAACGCTTTTGAGGAAGCAGTCGGCGGTGGCTATGGCGCTTGGCGTTTACGCACTGCATACGAAGATGAAGAAAACGATGAGGACGAACGGCAGCGCATCCGCATAGAACCAATCTATGACGCTGATAGCTCTGTGTTCTTTGACCTTGATGCAAAGCGCCAGGACAAAGCAGACGCTAAGTATTGCTTCGTTCTGTATTCCATGACCCGTGAAGCTTACATGGCTGAATGGAATGACGATCCAACGACCTGGCCTAAAGTCGTTCATCAGTATGAGTTTGATTGGGACACGCCAGACGTTGTGTTTGTCGCTGAATACTACCGTGTTGAAGAAACCCGCGAGCTTGTCCGTATTTTCCTAACGATTGAAGGTGAAGAAGAACGCTACGCACAAGCAGACTTTGACGCAGACGAAACGCTAGAGGAAACACTGGCTGCTGTTGGCACTGTAGAAGTACGCCAGAAGCGTACTAAGCGTAAGCGCGTCCGCAAGTATATCATGAGCGGTGGCGGCATCCTTGACGATATGGGTTACATCGCTGGCAAGAACATTCCTATCGTTCCTGTATACGGCAAGCGTTGGTTCGTTGATAACGTCGAGCGTTGCATGGGCCATGTTCGTTTAGCCAAAGACCCACAGCGCCTAAAGAATATGCAGCTATCCAAGCTGGGCGAGATCAGTGCGCTTTCGTCGATTGAAAAGCCTATCCTTATGCCAGAGCAAGTCTCAGGCCATCAGGTAATGTGGGCAGAGGATAACATCCGCAATTATCCCTATCTGTTAATCAATCCAATTACAGGGCCAAATGGCGAGACTACTCCTGCTGGCCCACTTGCTTACACTAAGTCTCCACAGATTCCACCAGCGATGGCAGCATTGCTTGCTTTAACTGAGCAGGACATGGCGGAGATATTGGGAAGCACGCAGCAAGCCGATAAGATGGTAAGCGGCATCAGCGGCAAGGCTGTTGAGCTAATCCAGACTCGCTTGGATATGCAGACGTTCATCTACATGAGCAACATGGCTAAGGCTGTGCGGCGCTGTGGTGAGATATGGTTGTCAATGTCGAAAGACATATACGTCGAAGAAAAGCGCAAGATGAAAACTGTCGGCGCTATGGAAGAAGTTGGTTCGATTGAACTGATGAAGCCACAGATCGACGAAGAAACAGGCGAATTGATTTACGAGAACAACTTGGGCGATGCCTTGTTTGACGTTGCCGTTGACGTTGGCCCATCGTCGAGCAGCCGCCGTGACGCAACAGTCCGTGCGCTTACAGGCATGATGCAAGTTACTACCGACCCAACGACCCAACAGGTTCTGCAATCGATGGCGATTATGAACATGGAAGGCGAAGGCATTGCTGACATCAAGGAATACTTCCGCAAGCAGCTAGTCCAGATGGGCGTCATGCAGCCAAACGAAGAAGAACAGCAGCAGATGGAAGCAGCGCAGCAGAACCAGCAGCCTGATCCACAAGCTATGTATCTCATGGCTGAAGCACAGAAGTCTGAAGCCTTGGCTCGCAAGGCAGACGCTGACACTGAGCTTACAATGGCTAATGCTGAAAAGACAAAGGCTGATACGCTTTCGATCCTATCAGAGATTGACAACCCTGGCACACCACAGGATGAATCGCTTGTGGCAATGGAGCGTAGGAAGAAAGAGGTAGAGCTTGGCATCTTGCAAGTTCAGTTGGAAGAAAAGCTACGCGCCCTTCAGACACCAGTGCAACCAGTGCAGCCAGAGCCACCTAAAGAAGAACCACAGAACCTTGAAGTCGAAGCAGCTATGGCAATTGCTGATGCTGTTGAAGGCTTGACCGAAAATGTTAAAGAGGTTAAATCCGTTGTAGAAAATATGACGCTTTCACAACAGGAAAATGCAGGGCGAGCAATTGAAGCGGTGCGTAAACCCAAGCGGGTGATCCGTGAAAAAGGTCGCATAGTCGGGATTGAATAAATTATATTTGCATAAGGAAATATCATGGCAAAGTCAGTCATCACTTGTAACAACTTACTCAAGCTAATCTTTAACGCTACGGCTTGGGCAAACATGGCGGACAATGCTGCGTCATCGCCTTATACCAGCTTGTACATTAGCTTGCACACGGCAGACCCTGGCACTGGCAACAGCCAGTTAACCAACGAAACCGCATACACCAACTACACCCGCATTGGCGTTCTGCGTACATCTGCTGGCTGGACTGTATCTACTAACACGGCTGTCAATACGGCGCTGGTTCAGTTCCCACAGTGCGGCGCTTCTGGTTCTACGCTAACCTATGTTGCCATCGGCACTAACTTAACGGGTGCTGGTAACGTGCTTTACTCAGGCCCACTCAACAGTTCGCTGTCCGTTGCCTCTGGTATTCAGCCACAGTTTAACGCATCTGCCCTTACAGTCACGGAGACTTGATCATGAGCCAACCCAACTTGGCAAAAGGCGAAGAAGCATTGTATTCATGCGCGGAGTGCGGCGAACCTGTATTCTTAGTTGATGGTGTTGTTTATAAGCCATGCGGTCACACAGAGGCTGCGGTTCTGGCAAACCTACAGGCAATTTTGCGCGGGACATCAGAGGTCAATTAAGTGGCTATCCGCTCTTACAAAGACTTGGTGGATGCTGAAGAAAACGGGCAGACGTTCTTCGGCAGCTTTCGTAAGAACTTGAACGCTGTAACTGGCGTTAACTCTTGGTTTGATGTAACACTTAGCCCTGGCAATCCATTGCCATTTTATTACGCATCTACACCCCTTATCGGCGCTCCAATGGGACAGGCCGTAAACGGTGGTATGCCGCACAACCCGCCAGTGGAAAATCTTGGGTATAAAACATACTTAAAGACGCTTAATATTACGCAAGGCGGTGTAACATCCATATCTACAGGCCCAATGATCTTGATGGATTATCTGTTTTATTATCCATTTATTGATACGGGTACGACAGATGAACAGTTTTTAGATAACACTGCAAGTTTGACCCGATACACAAGCGGGCAAGGCGTTAGCGTCATGGCTGTTCAGATGGCTGGTCTACTAGGATCAGGGAACCCAACTTTTCAGTTTACATATACTAATCAGAATGGTGAGTTAAAAACTTCACCAAGACAGACTTGTGGAACAGCAACATTGGTTGGTAATTTAGCAACTGCAAATGGTGGTGGATTTTCAGGCTCTGCTTCTAACTATCCGTTCTTGATTCTATGTCCGGAGGATACGGGAATCAGAAGCGTTCAAAGCGTGACGTTTGATTCGCCTGACATTGGGTTGCTGGCTTTTGTTTTGGTTAAACCAATAGAACAAATTGCACTGCGTGAGGTAAGTTCAACGGCTGAACGCACTCCAGTTATAGATTTTTTTGACCTTCCAGTAATTGCCGATAATGCCTATCTTTCGATATTGATGAATTCAGGTCTCTCAAATATATCCAATGGACCATATATCGGCACAATTCAAACAGTTTGGGGATAAGTTATGGCTTTGCAATCAATGGATCAAATCATCAGCGCAATTACTGCAAGTCAGTTTAACCGCACTGATTGGAACAAAAACGCACTTCCAGTAACCGCACAGACGGCTGGTACATGGTATGACCTAAGCACAGGCGCTGGCAACCCGTTCCAGAACTCAACGCACGGCTCTACGGCTAACCTAGCATTTCAGGCTTTGTCTGATACGACCACCACGACTGCCACAACAGCGGCAACAAGCGGATCGATCTCAGGTACGGTGTTCACCGATACAACGCACGGCACAAACCGCTTTACCGTTGGGATGATTTTAACAGGAACGGGCGTAACTGCGGGTACTTATATTACCTCGCTTGGTACAGGTACGGGCGCGAACAACGGCGGTACTTACAACGTCAACATTTCGCAGACTGTGACATCGCAAACAATTACAGGAACGGCAAGGCCAAGCGGTTTGTATACGGGTGGGGACGTATCGCCATCAATCAAGAACGTATTAAACGTATCAGCGTATAGTGGTGCTACGACCAGTGCGCCTACCACCCTGATGCTAGTCGATCAGGTGGCAATGTTCACGGTGTCATCAGTTACTACCACAGGCGCACAGTCGTTTACGGGAACGCAGACGTTGCCACGTTATGCAACAGGCGCTGGACTGCAAGCGTTCATCGTTCCATCTGTTGTCATGGGCGCGGGTACGCCTACCATTCAGCTAAACTATACAAATGCTGCGGGCACGGCTAGTCGGCTAACACCTGCCAGCCCATCATTGCCGATTGCAACTACTACATCACCAGTAGGATCAATTATTTACTCAGGTACTGGTGCTGGTAAGTATGGGCCATTTGTGCCTTTGCAAGCTGGTGACACTGGGATTCGCTCCATTCAATCAATCAACCTGTCAGCCACAATGACCTCTGGTTCTTTGGTTGTAATCTTGGCTAAACCAATTTTCACTCTGCCAATTACCACAGTCGGTGTAGCTTCTGAGCGTGACTTGGTTAACCAACTTCCTTCAATGCCCCGTATTTTTGACGGTGCTAATTTGCAGTGGCTCCAGTTTGCTGGCTCGGCTACCCCTACCAACACTGCCTATTACGGCTCTCTAGACGTTGCATGGGGCTAATATGGCCCTAGTTGGTAATTACTCCGTCTTTGACAAGCTGCCGTTAAAATACTGCACTGGGCAAAATTTGGCTATTACGGCTGGGCAAGTTGGTGCACGAAGTAATTTCTCAGAGTCAGGCCGTGTGCGTAGCCGCATGATGCAGTCTGAAACGACTGTTGCGGACGAGTATTACGCTTTGCCAAATGGCAGCTATCCCCCGCTAACGTGGTTTATCCCACAGCAAGCAGGACAGATTGGCAGTAGCAACCAGATTTACGGCAACGGCGTATCGGCTGGTAACTTAGCAGGCGGATTGTCATCTGATGCTAACCTGACAGGCGCGGGTGACATTACAAACGGCAACCTAACGCTGATTGCCCAGCTAATCGCATCACTCACGGGTGCGGGTGATGTTACGCCGCCACCGTCATTAGTTGGCACGCTGTTCATGTTCAGCAACCAGCTTACGGGTGCTGGCGCTGTTGCTGCTACTCTCACGGCGTTCGCATCTGTTCAAGCTGATCTAGCGGGTACAGGCACACTAGCTGTCGTGCCATACGCTACGGGCGAACTTGCGGCTAACATTACAGGGCAATCAGAGTTGTCGCCACAGAGCCTTGCGGCTGCGGTGTGGAGCGCATTGGCAGCACAGTTCAACGTCAACGGAACGATGGGCCAAAAACTAAATGCGGCTGCGTCTGGTAACATTGACTACCAGACTTTGGCGGATGCAATTGTAGCTGCAATGAATGATAACCCACCAGATGTTAACATTGCATTGATCAACGGGATCGACGTTGATGGTGACGGAACGGAGGCCGTACCGTGGGGGCCAGTTTAAGTTGGGGCAATTCGTTTGGTAAAGCCTGGGGCGTAAGCTTTGGTCGCGGCGAAATCTTGGCTGGCGGCGGTGGTGAGGATTCACGAAGCAGCAGACGCAAACGCAATAGGATTAAAAGATTAGGCTTCACCAACGAACGCGCAATCTTGAAAGCATCTCTAGCGGCAAGACAGGCAAAGAATGAACTTGATGCATTAAGTGAAAGCACGCCTACTGTTTCACAGAATGCAACAGAAGCGATTAACGACTATCTAAATGAAAAGGGCGAAGCTCAAGCATTACAGGCACAGCTTGATAAACTGTTAAGCCAATTAAGCGTTAAGGATGTCAACGATACTAACGATCTTAATTACAGTGTCGACGCAGAAGCTGCTAAAAAGGAAATACAAGAGTTCCTTGATGACAACAGAGAAGCAATTGAAGTGCTGTTGCTTGATGAGCAAAAGAATAACAGATTGCTTCTAACGATTATGGGTTTTTGACATCATTGCATTATTTGCAAAAATATGTGATGGTGCAAATATGTGGTTCCACTCTCCACAAAATTAGGGTGAGTTAATGGGGTTAAAACATGACAACGGCAGAAATGGATAACAACGACAATATAGACACGATCGACATTGAAACAGAATCCACTGAGCAAGCAGAAGATGAGACCAATTCCATCGACCTTGCTGATGATGAAGAAGATGACGAGGATGAAGTCGTAATATCTATCGGAGAGGAATCGCCACCTCAAGATGAAGAAGTTCGTGCGCCAGCATGGGTGCGTGAATTGCGTAAATCAAATCGGGAAAAAGAGCGGAAGATAAAAGAACTTGAAGCAAAGCTGAATACATCGGTAGCTGAGACTAAACCAGTTGCATTAGTATCTAAGCCAACGCTTGAAAGTTGCGATTATGATTCCGACGAGTATGAACAGAAGCTAGCTGATTGGTATGACCACAAGCGGGAATACGATGCAGCCGAAGCCAATGCCAAGGCCCAGCAAGACGCTGAAGCTAAGGCATGGCAGGACAAGCTTGATTCCTATGCGAAGGCTAAATCTTCGTTGAAGGTGCGGGACTATGAAGAAGCTGAGGCTACGGCTTTGGACACATTCAACGTCACGCAACAGGGAATAGTTCTACAAGGCTCTGACAATCCTGCTTTGCTTATCTACGCAATTGGCAAAAGCACTAAGCGAGCAAAGGAACTTGCAGCAATCACCGACCCCGTAAAGTTTGCCTTTGCGGTAGCAAAACTGGAGACTCAGTTGAAAGTAACAAACCGTAGGGCGGCAACCGCGCCAGAACGCACCATTACCACAAGCGGTGGTCGTGTCTCTGGCACCATTGATTCGCAACTTGATCGCTTACGCGCAGAAGCTTTAAAGACCGGAGATTTGTCAAAGGTCATGGAGTATAAGCGCCGTAATAAGAAAACCTAATTTTTCGGAGTTAATATAATGGCTAACGCTTTTTCAAAAGAAGAAATTGTTGCCTTTGAGAATATCCTTGAAGGCTTCCATGACGCTTTGATCCTTTCAAAGAACGTCAACATCTACAACACTAATGGCGTAACTATGGAACGCGCTCGTGACACTATGTGGCGTCCGCAACCATACATCGCTCAGTCGTTCACTCGTACTGTTGGCACGACCATTGCTTCTGATGTTCAGACAATGACTCAGCTTTCTGTTCCTTCGACCTTGGGCTTCAGCCCTTGTTCAGCGTGGGAAATGAATGCTCTGGAACTTCGTGATGCTCTACAGGAAAATCGCCTTGGCGATGCTGCAAAGCAGAAGCTTGCATCTGACATCAACCTTTCCGTTATGGATTTGGCTGCTGCTCAGGGTACGCTTGTTGTTGACGTAACAACTGCTGCTGGCGATTATGATGACATCGCACTTTGCGACAGCATCATGAACGAACAGGGTGTTATGGCTGGTGATCGCTACCTCGCATTGTCGAGCCGCGATTATAACGGCATGGCTGGTAACTTGGCAGTAGCGACTCGCTCGTTCACTGGCAACAAGTCGGCTAATGCATATGAGCGTTCGTTCGTTGGTGAAGTCGCAAGCTTCGAAACGTACAAGCTTGACTATGCTAACCGTTGTGCTGCTAACGCTGCAACACCTACGATTGCTACCAATGGCGCACAGGTTCGTTACGTTCCTAAAGCAACCACCACCTCTACTGCTGGCGTTCTGAACGTAGATAACCGTTATCAGACCGTCACCGTCTCTACGACGACAGGCACTGTTGCGGGTGATGCGTTCACGATCACTGGTATTGAAGCTGTTCACCACATCACGAAGCGTTCGACTGGCGAACTCAAGACGTTCCGCGTCATTGAAGTTGTCAACGGTACGTCAATGATTATCAGTCCACCAATCATCGGTGCCAACTCGTCGCCAACTGATGCTGAACTTCAGTATCAGAACGTTGAAGTAGTATCGACCTCGGCAACTGCCGCGATCAACTTCTTGAACACCACTGCTTCGAACATCAACCCGTTCTGGCGCAAGGATTCAATTGAACTCCTCCCAGGTCGTTATGCTGTTCCAGATGGCGCTGGCGTTGATGTTCTGCGTGCTGCTACGGATCAGGGCATTGAACTGGTTATGACGAAGCGTTTTGATCCACTGACGTTCCAGACGCTTTACACGCTGGACACACTGTATGGTGTGGTTATGACGAACCCTGAAATGGCAGGTATTCTGCTTTTCAACCAAGCGTAATAGAGATGGGGGGAGCTTCGGCTTCCCCCTCTTTTCTTTAAGGAGCGAACCAATGCCATTGAAAAAAGGTTTCAGCCGCGCAACCATCGGTAAAAATATTAAGATGGAAGAAAAGGCTGGTCGCCCTAAAAATCAAGCCATTGCCATTGCACTGAATGTAGCACGCGATGCTGCCATGAAAGCAGGGAAGCCATCGAAGGCTCCTAAGCGGAAGGCAAAGAAGAAATAGTTATTCGTTTAATGCGTCATTTTCTGATATAAGGCAGCGCATTGAACTTGGAGGTCTAAATGGGTTACACAAAGCGCCAGTTCGTAACGTCAGCCTTTGAAGAAATTGGCTTGGCTGATTACGTCTTTGACCTTCAGCCTGAACAGCTAGAAGCAGCTTTGCGCCGTTTAGATTCCATGATGGCCGAATGGAATGGAATGGGCATTCGTCTTGGCTACTCAATGCCAAGCAGCCCACAAGACAGCGACCTAGACGAGCAAACCAATGTGCCTGACAGTGCATGGGAAGCTATTATTACTAACCTCGCCATTCGTATTGCGCCTGGTTATGGTAAGGGCGTTTCACCTGAGACAAAGGTATCGGCTAAGGGCGCTTTTAACGTATTGCTGCAACGCGCTACATTCCCGCTAGAACAACAGCTTCCTTCAACTATGCCAATCGGTCAGGGCAACAAGCCTTGGCGCTGGGATAATCCTTATGTGCGGATTCCTTATGATTCTGTAAATGCTGGGCCGGATGGCCCTATCGAATGGAGTTAATCAATGCCCACAATTAATCAGCTACCGACTGTAACTCAGGTCTCCGGTGGAGATCAGTTGCCATTATTCGTAACGAACCAAGGTGACGCTCGTCGTTGCTCTGTCACAACCCTTATTGAATACGTTGAGGAAAACTTTGACGCAGTCATTGCAAACACAGTGCTAACAACGCCATCGACCTTTGCCCAGCTTCCAAACGCTGTTGGCAATACTGGCGCACGGGCTTTCATCACTGACGGAAGCACCACAACATTTGCTGCTACCGTTGCTGGTGGCGGCGCAAACAAAGTCCCCGTCTATAGCGACGGCATAAATTGGAAGGTTGGCTAATGTCTTATGTAAACCCTTTTGCTCCTAATTATGGATCGAACATTGTTGCAACTCCTGCGGCAGCATCAGCATCAGTAACCATTTCGGGAACTGACAGTTCCGTCCGTCTTGTGAACACTGGCGCAAACGTCTGCTACGTTCGCATTGGTGAAACTGCTGCTACTGCAACGACTGCTGACTTGGCTGTTCGTGCTGGCAGCGAAGTTATTATACGCAAAGCAAATGGCTTCACAAAGCTTGCGCACATCTCAGCATCTGGCACAACGCTCAACATTCAAACTGGCAATGGCGGCGTTTAATTGTAATTAAGGGATAAAGATATGATTATTCAACCAGGCCTTACTCAGACCATTACCGACGTTCTTGTTCCTGCTGGTGAATATATCAGCATTGGCAATGTGGGCAACGATGCCACAACCGTTTCGCTTGAGCCAATTGGCCCAACAAGCTATGAAAACTACACCCAAATTGCATCGCTTTCCAATAGCGCACAGATGTTTGGCCCTTATCCAGTTGATCGCACTGTGCGTATCGTCAGCGGACTTGAGTCAACAGCGCAATATGACGTAGGCGCTCAACCTTCTTTGCGCGACTTTCCAACTTTGACACTCGGTAGCCTTGAGCCTGTTGCACTGGTTGAGCCAGCCGCAACCTTTGTGACGCTGACGTATAATGACAACGGTGGCAATGTTCGCTTGGCAAGTGCGGGGGCGCATGGCTTGACGGCAGCAATCGCAGTAGGTGCAAGTGTTTATACAACTTGGACAGGTGGCACAGGCGTTACTGGCTTTTATGAAGTTACCGCACTGGATGCTGATACAACTGGCGTAGCGGTTACAATCGACCTACCTTACGTTTCGTCAACCGTAACGATCACCATTGCTGCACCTGGCGTAGTAACTTGGACAGCACATGGCCTATCGGTAAATGACACTATCCGTTTCACCACTACTGGTGCATTGCCTACTGGATTGGCTATCAATACCACATACTATATAAAGGAAGTGCTGTCAGCCAACACCTTCACCGTATCCACATCAGCAGGAGGCGCAGCAGTAACCACTAGCGGTACGCAGTCTGGCACACAAACTGCGCTTGTTTGGTACGGCGTTGCCGTAGTTGCGGTAGCCAACACAGTAGTTACTTTGGCATCCGTCACAGTCCCTGGCTGGTCGATGGGCGTGGGCGGCGGTATGGAGATTGACGCTCTGTTCACATTGACGAATAACGCTACAGTTAAAACCTTGGGCATGACATATGGCGGCGGTGCTATCTTGTCTGCTGCTGCGGCAAGCAACACCAGCGCATCTGTTCAAAAGCTATTGTACAATCGTGGTGGATCGCAAGTTGTCAGCAACTCAACGGCTTCTGTAGGTCACGGCCTATCAACGGGTGCAAACGTGTTCCTGAACGTCGATGCTTCAGTAGATCAGACATTTGCAATCACTGCACAGCCAGCGACTGCAAATAACCTTATGCGCCTTGAAGCGTTCAACCTTTATGTAACTTTCTAATAGGAGAATTAAAATGCCAATGGTTGGCGGAAAAAAGTTCAGCTACGATGCAAAAGGTATGGCAATGGCAAAGAAAGCTGCCGCTAAGTCTGGCAAGTCAATGACGATGACCAAAGCAAAGAAGAAAAAGAAGTAAAGTGGTTCAGATTCCAATTCTCAATGGTATATTCACAGATAACGGGCCAGACTTTAGAACGTCTTATCCCGTTAATCTTGTGCCTACGCCAAAGTCGAATGGAATAAGCGAAGGCTTCCTACGTCCTGCTGATGGCATTGTTGGTAACGGCACTGGCCCTGGCACTGATCGCGGCGCTATCAACTGGAATGGCGTTTGCTATCGAGTGATGGGTTCCAAGTTCTGTAGTGTGGCTGCGGATGGCACTGTGGTTGTTATTGCTGATGTGGGGAACAATGGCATAGATGTGTCAATGGATTATTCCTTTGACCTTCTGGCAATCGCATCAAACAACAATCTATTTTATTATGATGGCACGACTGTAACGCAAGTGACCGACCCAGACTTGGGCATTGTGATCGATGTTGTTTGGGTTGATGGTTATTTCATGACCACGGATGGCGAGTTTCTTGTTGTTACGGAACTTAGTAACCCGTTCGCAGTTAACCCGTTAAAGTATGGTTCAGCAGAAGCCGACCCCGATCCAATCACTGGATTGCTGAAGCTCCGCAATGAAGTCTATGCGCTGAACAGAAACACGATTGAAGTGTTTGACAACGTAGGCGGCGACCTATTCCCTTTTAGACGTATTGAAGGCGCTCAGATCGAAAAAGGCTCAATCGGCACACACGCTTGCTGCATCTACATGGAGACTTGTGCGTTTCTGGGTAGTGGCTGGAATGAAGCACCAGGTGTTTATCTGGGCGTGAATGCGAACGCTAATAAGATCAGTACGCAAGAGATTGACCAAATCCTGTTAAATTACACTGAAGAAGAACTTGCTTTGGTCAACATGGAAGCGCGCAACGATAGAGCGCACGACCATTTATATATCCACCTTCCTGACCGCACACTTGTATTTGATGGCGCTGGATCAAAAGAAACAGGACAGCCAGTGTGGTTCATCCTGACAAGCAGCATTGAAGGATTCTCTAAGTATCGCGCACAGAACTTTGTGTGGTGCTATGACCATTGGCTATGCGGAGATGCAACGTCGAACAAGGTTGGCTATCTTGTTAAGAACATTTCGACACAATATGGCGACACTGTGCGCTGGGAGTTCGGCACGACCATCGTTTATAACGAAGGCAGGGGTGCTATCATACAGCAGCTTGAACTGGTTGGCCTCACTGGTTCTGTTGCCTTTGGCACTGACCCGACAATCAACACAAGCTATTCGACTGATGGTGAAACGTGGAGCCAACAGAAGTTTATCAAGGCGGGTAAGACAGGGGAACGTGCAAAGCGTCTTGTCTGGTTCCAGCAGGGATGGATGCGTAACTGGCGCATACAGCGATTCCAAGGAACGTCAGCAGCACATATGTCATTTGCGAGGCTAGAGGCGGCGATTGAGCCGTTGGCGTTCTAATGGTTTATCAAACGCTATCTTTGACGCGAGATCAGTTTGCGTCATTCCTAAGTGACTTTGAACAGATCAAGCAATTTGAGCGGCTGTTTGCCAACACGAATGCTAACGTCATTTCAATTGATGATGTAAGCCTTGCTGCTGGCAATTCTGGGGCAAGTGCGAATGATGCGCTGGCACAGATCATTGGCATAGCTGAAACGCTCAACAAGGAACCAGCACCAGCTAACGTAAGCCAGCTTGCTGTGATTGAAACGCAGCTACAAGATCTAAGCATAGCTCCCCCTGCAAGCAATGGCTCGGTAACATCTGTGGCTGCGTCTGGTGGCACTACTGGATTAACCTTTAGCGGATCACCCATAACCACTAGCGGCACACTGACCCTTGGCGGCACACTGGCTGTTGTTAACGGTGGGACAGGGCAGACTTCATATACTGACGGTCAACTTCTAATTGGCAATACAACTGGCAATACGTTGACCAAAGCAACCTTAACTCCAGGCAGCGGCGTATCTATTAGCAATGGCGGGGGTTCAATAACTATTTCTGCAACTGGAAGTGGCGGAACGGTTACATCCGTATCTGTCGTATCGGCTAACGGCTTTGCAGGGACAGTAGCAACAGCCACGACAACGCCTGCAATCACTTTATCCACTTCAGTTGCAGGTCTGATAAAAGGTAATGGAACTGCATTATCGGCAGCAGTAGCCGCAACTGACTATGTTGCTCCTAGTGCATATGCCTCTGCAAATGGTCTTACAATGGCTACCAGCCGTTTGTTGGGTCGCACTACCGCCAGCACAGGCGCAGCCGAAGAGATTAGTGTAGCTGGCGGTTTGACGTTATCTGCTGGCGTTTTGACAGGCACATCCGGCACGGTCACGAGTGTTACAGGAACTGCTCCTGTTGTGTCGAGCGGTGGAGCAACTCCCGCCATCAGTATGGCAGCAGCTACAGCTTCGGTTAATGGCTACCTTACAAGCACAGATTGGACTACCTTTAACAACAAAGGCTCTGGTTCGGTAACATCCGTATCTGTTGTATCGGCAAATGGCATTGCAGGAACAGTAGCAACATCGACAACAACACCAGCCATTACGCTTACTACCACAATAACGGGCATTCTTAAAGGCAATGGCACTGCTATCTCAGCGGCTACAGCAGACGTTGATTACATAGCTCCATCTGCTCCCGTAACAAAGACTGCAAACTTTACAGTTGCTGTAGGCGAAACATGGATAATCAATAACAAGTCAGGATCGACTTGCACTGTGACTTTGCCATCTGCCGCATCATATCCTGGGCGCTACCTAACATTCCAGAACAACCAAGATCAAAGCCTTGTATCTGCTTCTAGCAATGTTATTCCCCAAGGCGGTGGTGCGGCAGGAACTGCTATTTTAACTAATGTATCTGGTAATTGGGCAACACTAGTGTCAAACGGCACAAATTGGGTTATTATGCAAGCCGCTTCGTTTAACAACTTGCTATTCTAAGGAACTAGATATGGCCGTGACCATCAGTAACATCATCCCTGCTAAGACTGCGGAAGCTACACAAGTAACACAGTATACCGCTGTTGGTGTTCAAACCATCATTGATAAGTTTACCGCAACTAATTATTCGGCATCAGCCGCAACGATTAGTGTTAACCTTGTTGCCGATGCTGGATCAACTGGCAATGATAACTTGATTGTTAAGAGCAAGACGCTTCAGGCTAGCGAGACATATACGTTTCCTGAACTGGTAGGCCATGTATTGCCTAAAGGTGGATTCATCTCCACTATTGCTGGCACGGCTTCAGCAGTTAACATTCGCGCATCTGGACGGGAAGTATCGTAAAGAACGAGAGTTTGAATTTGACGATTGATTGTGATAGGGTTTTGCCACAGAGCTTTTAAGAGCAGCCTGTGGCTCAATAGTAGGAAGCTTACTATGCTTAAAAGCGGAACGCCTGAATACTGGTTGCGTAGAAACTTTGTGGAAGTTTTAGACTTGCCCGAAGATGCGGTCGAATGGCTAATTGATCTATGGCAAGTTGTTCAGCTTTTTGATGACATTGTTGATGGCGACAAGATAGACCGCGACGATGCTGACATGGCTATTTGGGCTGCATTGGTAGGACTACCATCTAATCCATTCTATCAATTTCACTCTGTAGTATTGCTGCCACTCCTTAGCACTGCCATTCTAAAGTGGAAGGCATCCGATACTGTTGAATTGGCAGGGAATGCTTGCGCTACTAGCTTTGTCTGGCGTGCTGGATATTATGATATTGTTCTTGCTACAGTGCAGTTGGTTCACGGCACACAGGCAGCAATGGAAATAGGTCACGTTGTGTTGAAACTTTATGGCGAAAGCCTTGATGAATATATGAAGGAAATGTCTGATGCCTGATCCAGTAACGGGAATTGGTGCTGCTGTCAGTATCGGTGGCTCTCTTTTAAAAGGTAAAGCTGCAAGTAAAGCAGGTCAACTTCAGTATGATGCAAGCATGGCTGGTGTCGCTGAAACCCGCCAAGCTCGCGAAGAAATGCGTGCTTTGCTTCAACCATACACTGCGGCTGGTGGCCCTGCTCTTGAGGCGCAGATGGCTGCGTTAGGACTTGCTGGCCCAGAAGCGCAGCAAGCCTATGTATCAGGGCAAGAACAAAGCCCATTCTTTCAATCATTGGCCCAACAAGGCGAAAACGCCATCCTGCAAAACGCTTCGGCAACTGGCGGACTTCGTGGCGGCAACGTTCAAGGCGCATTAGCTCAGTTTCGCCCTCAATTGTTAAATCAGTTTCTTGAGCAGCAATATGGTCGTTTGGGCGGCATGACGCAATTAGGTCAGCGGTCTGCTGCTGGCGTTGGCGCGGCTGGACTGGATGCGGCTGGCGACATTTCTACGCTTCTTGGTGAAGGTGGTGCTGCAAGAGCGGGATCAGCTTTGGCAAAAGGCCAAATGTTTGGCGACATCCTCGGTTCTGTGGGTGGCGTTGCAAAGGGACTATTCTAATGGTTCAGCCGATTAATTACGCTGACTTAGCTGGAGGCTTTCAATCTCCACAAGAGGCATTTACTAATACGATTAAGTTGCGCGAATATTATTTGCAGCAGCAAAAAGCGGCTGAAGATGCACGGTTAGCTAAAGAGAAAACTGTGCGAATGGAAGCTGATTTAAAAGATTACACAACAAATCCAGACCCTCAAAAACTAGCTACTTTGCACCTGAATTATCCAGTCCTTAAAGAATCACTGAATAGCTATACGGCAACACTCTCAGATGCAGACAAGCGCACCACAACCGATTTTGCTACACAGGCTTTTGGTCTTAATCGCGCTGGCAAAACGGAAGATGTTCTAAATTTATTTGACAGATATATCGCTGGTGCTGAAAAGCGTCCTGAAATGGTTCGTGTTTTCAAAGATGCTAAAGAAACATATTCAAAGATTGAAGATCCAAAAGCACGCGAGGCTTTAATTGGTTCTGTTCTAGCTGGAACAGGAAAAGATGGTCTTGATATTTATGACAAGATTTGGAACGCACAAGATGGTGCTAAACTAGATACTGCTACAATTAAAAACCTTCAGGCTGAAGGATTAGTTCTTGGAACACCTGAATTTCAAGCAGCTATAAAATCAGAGCGCGAAAAGATAACCACAACGCTTCCAGGTGGCGGTTTCTATTCAGGAAGCCCATCGGGATTAGCACAAATATTGGGTGGCCAACCTATCCCTAGTAATGTGCAAAAAGGCCCACCACGTAGACCAACTACAAAAGAAGAATTTGACAAACTTCCACCAGGTTCCATCTTTATTGATCCAAATGGTGTAACTCGTGAAAAGCCAGGAGGTCAGACGGCTGCTCCGTCTGGTAACTTTCGCTGATGGTAGAGTTGTGATTGGTAAACTATTTCCTAATGCAAGAATAACATCTGGCTATCGTGGGCCAAATGATCCGCTGTCTAAAAAGAATCCAAGGTCTTATCATCGCACTCCTGGTGCTGTTGATATTGCCCCAATAGCTGGAATGACATTTAAAGAATATATTTCTGGCATCAAGAATGCTGGTTATAAAATTATTGAAGCTCGTGACGAGGTAAAGAACCCGTCTAAATATGCTACTGGCCCACACTGGCACGTTGTGATTGGAACTTAATATGGCTACTCAAGAAAATTGGTGGGAAGGTTCTGCCATTGTTGCAAAGCCCAATAAGACGCAACAAGTAGATGGTGGCGTTTATGTGCCTCCTGCGCCAGAAAAGCCTGACAAGCCTACGGAGACATTTTCCATAGCCACGCCAGAGCAAAAGGCTGCTGCTGGGCTCGATCCTAATCGCGTGTATCAAGTTGGCTCAGTGACCGGAGAGTTTAAGGATGTTGGTGGGCAGGCTCCCGCTAAAGCTGCTGCAACACCAGACACCAATCGTCTTCCACAGCTTTATACTGGCATTTCTGCGGTTAGGGATTTGCGTAATCTTTCCGATAAATTTTTGTCATTAGGAAGGCAGGCTGGCGGCATTAGCGAAACGCCTATTCTTGGTTCGCTGCTTGGACAGAATCGTTCTGACCTTGAGGGATCAATTGAAATCCTCAAGGGCATTATCATTCAAGATCAGCTTGCGCGTCTAGCTAAGATTAACCCTGCTGGCGTAGCTGGCCTTGCAAACACCCCTGGTGAGCAAGAGCGGTTTGTTTCAGCTATTGCAAACCTGAATCCCAATCAAAGCCCAGAGAATTTTGCTATCGGACTGCAACGCGCTGAAGATTATCTCAACCGGCAATTAAAAGAATCTGGTGGAGAGCCTGCTGGTGAAAGAGGTGCTCCGGTAGCTGGCTTAACAGAGGCAGATAGACCTTAAAAACGCAAGAGATTTGCAAGAAGCTTGGCGCAGCGGGAAAACGATTGAAGAACTTAGTGCTATTTCAATAGCAAATGTTGGCTCACCATTAACGCCTGAAAGTATTGCAGCTTTAACGGCGGACACGAATCGTCAATTGCAGTTCCAGCCATACCTTGCTCCAATGCAAGATGTCACAGAAGACATGGGCATTGTGGAAAGTATAGTTGAATCTGCGACTGGCTCAGAGCGTAGCACGCCTGAAATTGAGGCGGCTGCTGACTGGACAACGATGCCGGAGCTTAACGAGCTATCCGTTTCTGGCGCACGTACTGGTATCGGTACAATGTTCACAAGCCCAGAAGAATCCGTAAAGATTATTCAAGCTAACTATCCTAGCGTTGAAGTGCGGCAGGACGAAAAGGGTAACTACATTCTTCGGTCGAGAAACGGTAAAGATTACGGAATTAAACCTGGATTTCGCTTTAGCGATGTTCCTCGCGCCATTGGTGGTATATTGGCGTTTACCCCTGCTGGACGAGCAGCAACATTTACAGGTGCAGCCGTTAAGTCAGGAGCTACTCAAGCAGCCATTGAAGGCACTGAGTTTGCGGCTGGCGGAGAGTTTAACGCACAGCCTATTCTTATGGCTACAGCGGCTGGCCCTGCCGAAAAAATTGTTGGAGATGTGGTATCGGCTGCACTCCCATCAGTAACGTCTAAATTGAGACAACTTACTGGACAACCTGAAATACCATTAGGAGCGGCTCCTGAAGCCCCTGCTGGCATGGCAATGCCATCCGCTAGTGCAATGGCTCCTGATGCACCAATGCCAAGCGCTGCGCCTTCTGCTGGGCCTACCATCGTAACTCCTGCTCCTGGTGTTGCTCCTGCATCAAGGCCAGGCGGTGGAGCAATGTCTACAAGCGAACAAACTATACGCGCTCAACGTGCTGCTGAATTGCCAGTGCCTATCGAACTTGCACGGTTCCAGCGGACACGCGACTTTGTGGAGCAGCAACGCGCACGAGAGCTTGCTAAGAACAATGAAGTCGGTGGCCCTATTCGTGAGCGCATGGCCCGTCAGCAAGACGAACTGCGTCAGAACTTTGAAAGCTTTATCGAAGGCACAGGTTCTGAAGTATGGAATAACCCATACGAACAGGGCGGTGTTATTGCGGACGCTCTAGGAACTCTTGCAAAGCGTGAACGCACTAGGACTAATGCGCTATACAAGCGTGCTGAAAAGTCTGGTGAAATGCGTGAGCCTGTTGACTACAAAGAGTTGTCAGATTTCATTGCAGAGCAAACGCCAACCACCCGCGAGAAATTAGCTCCAGTTCTAAAGACTGTTGAAGAACAACTATTATCGAGTGATCCTAATAAGACGGGAATGATTTCCCTGAATATGATGGAGGACATCCGCAAGCTCATTAACAAGGTTGCAAGCCCAGGAACACCAGATGCCAGCTTTGGTCGTGATATGCGTGGCATCATTGACAACGTGACTAAGGATGCTGGTGGCGATGTTTACAAGCAAGCTCGTGCATCTCGTGCCAAGTATGCTAGGGATTTTGAGGATATTGACCTTGTTGAAAAGGTCTTTGCCACAAAGCCTGGAAGCACAGAGCGCTATGTTGGTCTTGAAAAGGTAGTGGATAAGATCACTGGCGAAGGCACATCGCTTGATAGCGTGAGGCATTTGCTGGGCTTGCTTGAAAAGGCTGGGCCTCGTGGCACTCGCGCAATGCGGGAACTGCAAGGCTCCGTTATGGAAAAGATCAGAGACCAAGCATATCGTGGCGTAACAACCGACCAATCTGGTCAAGCCGTTATCCAACCCGCTGCGCTTAATAAGATAATTACCAGCCTGAACAAGAACGGAAAGCTCGACCTGATCTTTGACAAGAAAACGGCAGAGCTTCTGAACACCATCAACGATGTTACCAAGGACATCATTACAGCGCCTCCAGGCAGTGTTAATGCGTCAGGAACATCAAGCGCAATGATGAACGCGATTGATACACTGGGAACCTTCAGCACGACAGGCTTGCCTATTCCTGCCGCCAAGATTCTAAACGGTCTCCGTCAGTCAATGGCAAACAGGGGAATGCGTAAGGAAGTCAAAAGGCTTCTGGATTAATGACCTTTCGCTGCAACATAATTTCGGCTATAAGCCCAAAGACGCAAGGGATTAAGTTCTAATGGCACTTACTCAAGTTACTGGCCCTTACCCAATATTCACTGATCTAGACGGTACGCCTCTGGATGACGGATACCTGTATATCGGTGCAATCAACGATGACCCTGAGACAAATCCGATTCAGGTATTCTTTGATAGCAACTTAACCATTCCAGCTACGCAGCCTATCCGCACAAGTAACGGCTACGCTTATCGTAACGGCACACCAGCATTGCTTTACACTGGCGGCGAGTTCTCGATCACAATCCGCAACAAGCGCAATGAGTTCGTTCTCTACAGTCCTGTAGGCTATGGCTTCGATCCTGCCGCTGTGTCTGCGTCTGTTGTCAAGAACGACTTTACAGGCGATGGCGTTACAGTGGCTTTTGTGCTTTCGGCATCGCCTAGCACTGTCTTGGCAACTAATATCTTTATCAACGGCGTGTATCAGGAAAAAGATAGCTACACGCTTTCTGGTAACACAATCACATTTACAGTAGCTCCACCGCTGAGTTCCAGCATTGAGATCATGACGAACGAAACGGGTGTTATTAACTCAGGTAATGCCAATGACATCAGCTACACCCTGACTGCCGCTGGAGCAACGCTACAGAGCGTTCAGACAAAGCTGGAGCAATACGTTTCAGTTAAAGACTTTGGTGCTGTTGGCGATGGCGTGACCGATGATACGGTAGCACTTCAAAATGCTTTGGATGCAGTTTCAGGGACGGGAATGTTTTTGCTTATCCCGCCATCTACGTCATTTTACAGAATAACATCAACGCTATATCCAAAATCAAACACAACTATTTTTGGTTATGGGGCTGAAATTAAAAACAGCGGCACATCCATATTTAACATGATATGGGCGCTAGGCACTGACGGTGGCCCATATCTTACTGACATTAGCGTTTTTGGCCTGACTGTTGATTGTAACGGAACTTATATTGATGGCGGCGGTAGTGGCCTAGGTGCAAGCTAATGCGATAAC
>Ga0209297_1000246_pt1 | contig 36986 bp, 44 predicted proteins | sample S_130805_MF_Meta_FD_187322 | JGI IMG/M metagenome (GOLD analysis project Ga0209297, IMG submission 187322) | Freshwater microbial communities from Lake Simoncouche, Canada to study carbon cycling - S_130805_MF_MetaG (SPAdes) (version 2) | ecosystem: Environmental > Aquatic > Freshwater > Lake ...
GAACTTCACAGACTGTGACGCTCGGGTTTACTTCCGAGTCTTTGGTGTTTTCAAACTTTGGGACAACGATTGTGTACGTCGCTGTGGGTAATGTTGCTAACGGCAACAGTGTTGTGGCTTCTCCTTCCTGCTACCCTGTAATGGTGAACTCGCAGGTCAGCATTGGTAAAGATCAGGATGATGACACGGTTGCGTTCATTAGCCCGGATGGTGACGGCAGTCTTCACATCATTCAGGGGATCGGCATCTAATGATACGATACCTTTCTAGGCGCAGAAACAAGATCCCGGCCGGCACTGGCACACCAACGCCGCCGCCGGTGTCGCATAACCTAAACGGCGGAGATGCCGCTACGGTTCTGTTTGCGCGTACGATCAACAACGGATTTGCTTCAACTACTACTTTCACAGACACCTTCAACGGAGGGGGCGCTTAATTTATGGCCGATAGAATCCAACTTCGCAGAGATACAGCCGCAAACTGGACAGCATCGAACCCGGTATTATTTTTGGGAGAAGTTGGTCTTGAGACGGACACGCTTAAAAGTAAGTTCGGCAACGGCAGCACGGCTTGGAACGGCTTAAGCTATACAGCATCCGGCGCAACTGGAGCTGTAGGTGCAACCGGAGCCACAGGTTTGACCGGCGCTACAGGCGTTACAGGTTCTACTGGATTAACCGGCGCTACCGGCGCTGTTGGGGCTACTGGCGCACAGGGGGCTACTGGCGTTGCTGGCGCAACAGGCGCAACAGGAAATAATGGTGCGACTGGTCCTGTTGGTGCAACGGGAGCCACTGGTACAAGTGGTGCTACGGGATTAACGGGAGCAACTGGATCCACAGGTTTGACCGGTGCTACTGGAGTAGGAGCAACTGGGGCAACTGGGATTGGTGCTACTGGTCCTACAGGAGCCACTGGTTTCGTTGGAGCAACGGGTGCTACTGGGATAACCGGAACCACAGGAGCAACGGGGCCAAGTGGATTAACTGGAGCGACTGGTGTCACTGGTGCCACTGGCACAGCAGGGTCTACTGGCTCTACTGGCGTAGCGGGAGCAACAGGTGCTACTGGCGCTATTGGAGCTTCTGGCGCTAGCGGGGCCACCGGCACTCAAGGAAATACAGGTTCTACTGGTGCCATCGGAGCAACTGGTCCAACCGGATCAACTGGCATACAAGGATCAACTGGTGCCACTGGCATTCCGGGCTCTACTGGCATTGAAGGTGCCACTGGCATTCAAGGTGCGACTGGAGCGACTGGAGTCATTGGGGCAACTGGAGTTATTGGTTCAACCGGCGTAGCGGGTTCTACTGGCGCTACTGGGATTGAGGGTTCTACTGGAGCCTCGGGCGCAACGGGCGCAACAGGTGTAGCTGGCGCAACGGGAGTTGCTGGTGCGACTGGACTCACAGGTGCAACTGGTACTACTGGCACCACTGGGGCCACGGGCATCACCGGATCTACAGGAATTGGATCCAGTGGAGCCACTGGCGCTACTGGTCTTAATGGCGCTAGCGGCGCTACGGGAGCCACTGGCCCGTCTGGAGCTACTGGTTCTGGAGCTACTGGAGCTACTGGAGTTGCTGGTGCGACAGGTGCACCTGGACAGTCTGCATCGTTTTTTAATTATCAGGCTGACACAACTTCGACCACAATGCCAAATGGCGTTGGAACCATTCCAAATGGTCATGTGTTGTGGAATAACGCAACGCAAGTAAGTGCAACGCAGATGGCGTTTTCTCACATTGATGGGAATGGGAACGACATTGATGTATTTTTCCCTCTCTACAAAAATGGAGACACTTTTGTTCTTCAGGATCAAAATAATTCCAATAACTATCAGAGCTGGGAAATTAATGGCACGCCAACCATCGGCAATAATGCTTGGATTGTCATTCCAGTTCAATTGACGGCCTCCGGCGGAACAGGCACAACAAACTTTGCAAATAACCATCAAGTCATTTGGGCCATTGTAACCTCTGGTATTCAGGGCGCTACTGGTCCTACGGGAGCCACTGGTCCTGTTGGCGCAACTGGAGTTCAGGGTTCCACTGGCGCAACTGGTACTCAGGGAGGCACCGGAGCTTCTGGTGCAACCGGCTTGCAAGGTTCTACTGGTGTTACAGGAGCCACTGGAGTTGCTGGGGCTACTGGTGTGATTGGCTCCACTGGGGCTACGGGAGTTGCTGGTGGTCAAGGTTCGACTGGAGCGACAGGTGCGACTGGTGTTATTGGCGCGACTGGAGTTGTCGGTTCTACGGGAGCTACTGGAGTTTTGGGTTCAACCGGCGCAACCGGCGCAACCGGAGTAGTTGGATCAACTGGTGCAACTGGAGTCGTTGGAAGCACTGGAGTCGTAGGAAGCACTGGGATTAATGGGGCCACAGGGGCCACTGGAGTTGTTGGATCGACTGGAGCCACTGGCGCAACAGGAATTGGAACCACAGGGGCCACCGGCAGTACTGGAGCAACTGGTGTTGGCACTGCTGGAGCCACAGGAGCCACAGGGCCAGCTATTGCAACGCCTGTTTCGATTGCAGATGGAGGCACTGGCCAGACAACAAACATTGGAGCCAGAAATGCACTAGGAAGCATTCAAAATGCGACTATTCGTCACGGGAGTGCATTAGGGCTCCAAAATATTGGAACAATTTCTGGGGCAACTTGGACAACTAGCTCCACGACGCTTACATTCACTAGTTCTTCGGTCACGCTTGTGCCCGGAATGAGTATTCTTGCAGTTGGACTTACATCAGCCGTCATTAGAACGGTTGATAGTCCAACACAAGTTACAATGTCGATAGCGGCAACTTCTGGAGGAAGTGGAACAATTTCAGCAGTTTACAATTCAACAGTGTCAACGCTTGTTTCTTCATCTATTATTGTAATGGATGGACGCACAATGGTTGTTGGTGACATTGTGTTGCTTGCCGCTCAAACTGCAAATGCTCAAAATGGGCCATGGGTGCTTAACTCACTTGTAGGCGGCGTGATGAGTTTTGTGCGTCCATCTTATTGGACAGGTGTGCTTTTGGGGAATTTCCTGTTTTATGTTCAGCAAGGCACGGCAAATTATGGAGTAACTGCCTCTGTAAGTGGCGCAATTTCAACTGGTTCTAGCGTTGGTGTTGATGCGTTCTCTGTATACACTGCAGTAACTCGGGCCAGTAATGCAGTTGTCGCTGGAAATATTTTCACAGGCAAAAACACGTTTCAGGCTGGAGCGGCTGGCTCTGGCGCAGTTCCATTTTCGTTTCAAGCTCCCAATCCAACAATAATGACGACCCCACAGGCGCACAGCGTCGAGTGGGACAGTGCTTCGATGTACCTCACATCACTGGTGAGCTTGTCTGGAACTTGGACCACAGGAAGTGCAATAGTTACAGTTACAACCGGCAACACATCTGGACTTGTAATCGGCGCGGCTGTTGCTAGTGGAATTACTGGCACTACACTAACGGTAGCCAGCATTCAGTCATTAACTTCATTCACACTGTCTGGAACACCCACAAACAATGGAACCGCTCTTGCATTTACACTTGCAAGTCGTGATTCTGTAGTCACCACAAACTCTTTCGGAACCTACTAATATGTCTGTACCATTCATTCCAACACGGAACTCCACGGCAGGTTCTACTGCCGCTCCTACTACGTCACAGCTCACTACACTGGGGCAGTGTGCGATCAATACGTACACCGGGTCGTTTTACATGCGGAAAGAAGACGCTACGATCAGCGACATCGTGGGTGACCGTCTGAGCGGGTTCCGCAACCGGCTGATCAATGGCAACATGGCGATCGACCAGCGGAACGCTGGGGTAAGTGTGACGCCCGCAGATGGAGCATATACAGTAGATAGGTGGGCTGCTGGTTTAACTCAGGCTTCAAAATTTTCAATTCAACAGAATGCAGGTGCCATTTCTGGGCCAATTGGGCTTCCTAATTATTTAGGAGCAACATCATTAAGTGCTTACACAGTGCTTGCTGGTGATACTTTTAGAATTACTCAAGCGATTGAGGGTGTTAATTTTGCGGACTTTGGATGGGGATCTGCTAGTGCATCTCCAGTTACATTATCATTTTGGGTTCGCTCCTCGAGTTTGACTGGAACTTTTGGTGGATCTCTAAGAAACTCTGCGTCAAATCGTAGTTATCCATTTACATATACAATTACCGCCGCAAGTACTTGGGAGCAAAAGACTGTTGTAATTGCGGGAGACACAAGTGGTACTTGGGTTGGAGCAACAAATGGAATTGGCGTGAGTTTAGCCTTCAGCCTTGGTTCTGGCGCTACATTTAGCGGAACCGCTGGGGCATGGGCCGCTGCAAACTATATTTCTGCAACTGGAGCAGTCTCACTTGTTGGCACCAACGCCGCTACGCTCTATATTACCGGCGTCCAGCTTGAGAAGGGTCTAGTGCCTACTCCGTTTGAGGTGCGTTCCTACAGCACGGAGTTGGCGCTGTGCCAGAGGTATTGTTTAGCATTTCCAGTAAATTCGTTCTATTTTGGAGGAACGCTTAGAACTCCATCTACAACACAAGCATGCTATGGAGTTGTTCCAATTCCTGTCTCAATGAGAGCTGCTCCCACTGCTCCTGTTGGATCTCATACTTTTTATTGCGGAGATAATAGTGCGTCTGCAAATATTTCAATAAGCGGGATTACTCCAAATTCAATTTATGTTTCAGCAACAATAAGTAGCGCAATTGGAACCATTGGAGCTGCTTTTGTAGCGTTAGTTACAACTGGAAACACTGGAATATACTCTGCTGAACTTTAATTTTTATGTATAAATTACTTAAGACAACAGCTATTGTTTATCAATTTGATAGCATTATCAGAATATCTGATGGTGCGCATATTCCTTGCGACCCAGCCAACACAGACTACCAAGCCTACCTAGCGTGGGTAGCAGAAGGGAACACTCCGCTGCCTGCTGACGAACCGGTTGCGTAGTTTTCGCTTGCAGGTATAACCTGCCCGAATAGCTTGTCGGCAATGACACAAATCCATTGCCTCGCCGTGCCACATACCATCAGCAATGATGACTATGTGGCTTGTGCTTTTACTCAGAAGGTTCGCAAGTTTTTGACGATGTTCAAGGACTCGACCAAGTACCGCACGGTCCACTACGGCCACCCAGAGTCAGTCACAGACGCGCATGAACACGTCGATGTCATCGACAACGAAACGCTTGTTGCCGCGTACGGGGAGTACGACTGGAGAAAGAACCTGTTTAAGCATGGGATCACGGATCTGGCTCATACCGTGTTTAACGAGAGAGCTGCCAAGGAAATCAAGGCTAGGAAGAAGAAGGGCGATCTTGTGCTTTGCTTTTGGGGAGGCACTCAAGCAGCGGCAGAATCAGCCAACGAATCAGATCTTATTGTTGTTGAGCCTGGGATAGGCTCAGGCGGGGCTTTCGCTCAGTTCCGGTGCTACGAGTCGTATCCGCTGAAGGCGGCTTTTGTAGGCACGCAGGGCGTCTCTTACTGCGACCCAAAGTGGTATTGGCGAGTGGTTCCGAATTACTTCAATCTCAACGATTTTAATCCAGCTCAAGACCGAGAAGAGTTTGCTCTCTACATTGGTAGGATCGGCAGAAACAAGGGACTAGATATTGCGATTGATGCCTGCTCTAGAATGGGAGTTAAGCTCAAAGTATGCGGTCAAGGCAGCTCCACTGATGTTGGCTATGATGAATGGCCGAGTCATGTGGAGTACTTGGGCTATGCTGACATTGCCACTCGCAAGCAACTAATGGGCACGGCCAAGTTTGGCTTTCTGCTCTCAACATATTGGGAGCCGTTTGGTGGAACGGCAGTTGAGATGATGCTGTCCGGGTGCGTGCCGATCTGTTCTGATGCCGGCGCCATGATTGAATACATCGTGGATGGCGTGAACGGCTTTCGCTGCAACACAATGGGGGACATTCTCAGGGCCATTCGACTTGTCTCAACTATCCGACGCGACCGAATGGTTCGGTTCGCCCAAGATAACTTCTTGCTCGATGCCGTGCGGCCCAAGTTTGAGCGTGCCTTTGATGACTTCTCTGATGTCTTTAACGCCGGCGGCTGGTATGAAGACCACAATAGAGAATTGTCAGGCGTTGGACTAGACTACAAAGCATTGTACCTATGAGAATTATTGATGTTGGCTGCGGCCCCGGAATCTATGTGAAAGCCTTACGGGAGGCTGGAGTAGATGCAGATGGAGTCGATCTGGACCCAGCGTGTCCATACGACATCATGGATGTGTTTTCGGACGAGTTTGAAGCCAAGTACAAAGGCTATGATCTAGCCATTTGCCTTGAGGTTGCGGAGCACTTGCCAGAGTCAAAGGCTGGCGACCTTGTCAAAAGGCTTACCACGCTCGCTCCTACGGTCTTGTTTTCTGCCGCTGTGCCCAATCAAGGCGGACACGGCCACATAAACTGCCAGCCAAAGGAGTACTGGATCGGCAAATTTGCGGAACTTAATTATGTTGTGGATTCGATGTCTACTCTCAAGCTTCTGGATTTCATTACGTCTGGATACCACATGGGGTGGTTTAGAAATAATGCCGTAGTTTTCAAGCAATACGGAGCAACCTGTTATGCTAGCATAATCGAAGAGGAAACTCCACAGGCGGTAAGACTTGCTGAGTACCTGTCCCAAAATAAGCTTTAAGCAGCTTGATTGATAGCTACCGTTCGTGTATTTACACTCTAGAAATGCAGGTATCAGTTCCAATCCTGAACGGGATCTACACGGATAATGCCTCGGACTTCCGCGTGGAGTATCCGAGGAACCTGATTCCTGTGCTTCAGGGTAGCGGGATTTCCAAGGGATACTTCAGGCCCGCCGACGGTATCGTTGCCGCTGGTAGCGGACCTGGGGTAGACCGTGGAGGGATCGAATGGAACGGTGTCCACTACCGCGTGATGGGCACACAGCTTGTGTCCATCTCGGCCTCGAACGTAGTGACGGTGCTGGGCACTCTTGGCGGCTCTGGACAGGTAACAATGGATTATTCGTTCGATTATCTCGCAATCGCTTCGAGCAATCAGCTTTGGCTCTACAAGCCGGGCGAAGGTTTGAATCAGAACGTGGACCCGGATCTTGGTATCGTCATCGATATGGCTTGGGTCGATGGCTACTTTATGACGACCGACGGTCAGTATCTGATCGTCACCGAACTGGGTGATCCATTCTCGGTGAACCCGCTCAAGTACGGGTCTTCGGAAGCAGACCCAGATCCGATTGTGGCCCTCCTGAAGGTTCGGAACGAGATCTACGCACTCAACCGGCACACCATTGAAGCGTTTCAAAACGTAGGTGGCGCTCTGTTCCCATTCCAGCGCATTGAAGGCGCTCAGGTGCAACGCGGGGCTATCGGCACCAATGCCTGCTGCCTCTTCATGGAGTCCATTGCATTTGTTGGCGGTGGTCGTAATGAAGCGCCGGCAGTGTGGTTTGTCACCGGCGGGAACTCCGAGAAGATCTCCACCCGCGAAGTTGATCAGATTCTTGAGACGTACAGCGAATCAGTGCTGTCGCAGATTCTTTTAGAATCAAAGGTCGATAAGGGCTACCGCCATCTGTACATTCATCTTCCGGATCGCACACTTGTCTTTGATGGAGCTGCCACTGCTCTCTCAAAGGAACCAGTGTGGTTTGTGCTTTCAAGCGGTACGGCTGAAGCTTTCACTCAGTATAGAGCCAAGAACATGGTCTGGGTGGGTGACAAGTGGTATGTCGGTGACCCCCAAAGTTCAAACTTTGGATATTTTACTGACCAAATTTCCAGTCATTGGAACCAGATAGTACGCTGGGGATTTGGGACAACCATTTTGTACGCTCAGAACAAAGGCGGCATCTTCTACGATCTGGAGTTGGTGCCAATCTCTGGGAACGCGACATTTGGAGCAGACCCAAGCATCTGGCTCTCGTACACCGAGGACGGCCAGACTTGGAGCCAAGAGCGCGTTGCTAGTGCTGGTAAAACTGGCAACAGAGCAAAACGCATTGTCTGGTTCCAACAGGGGCGCATGAGGCAGTGGAGAGGCTACCGGTTCCGTGGCACAAGTGATGCGCACATCTCTTTTGCGCGGCTAGACGCGAATATTGAGCCACTGAGCGTGTGATATGGCTGACGGCCCATACAAGATCACACGCGCCGAGCTGGCCCAGTTTCTGCCTTCTCCTCGGGCGATCCGGGCTTTTGAGCAGCTCTTTGATATTGTCCCTGGTGACATCAACATCATTAATGCTGAGATTGTGGCGCTTGGAATAGCCGTCACTGCTGTTGATGTAAAAGCCACAACGGCAATTGGAAAGGCCGACGCTGCACAGTCTAGCGCAAATGCCGCGCAGTCCACGGCGACTGAAGCTTTAACCAAGGTCAATCAGCTTTTGGAAAACATAGACTTCGGAACCTACTGAGGGTAGGATTGATGCAATGGTTTGTGAACTCACAGCACCGATTGATGCCACTGAACAGATCGAGGCCCAGCTTTTACAGCTTCCTCAGGTTGACTGTCCAGTTCTGCATCACTTTGGCCCTGGGGTCTACATCAGAGAAGTCAGGATGCCAGCCGGGTCGCTCATCCTAGGCCATCGGCACAAGCACAAGCATACGAACATTCTAGTGTCTGGAAGGTTGAAGTTTCTGAATGAAGGTGGAGAGGTTGTTGAACTTGCTGCCCCTACGGTAATTACATCGAACCCAGGAAGAAAGTTAGCTTTTATCTTGGAAGATACAGTGTGGCAAAACGTGTACGCCACAGAAGAGCGTGACATTGAGAAGCTTGAATCCAATTTGCTGGACAAGAGTGCAGCATGGGCAGAGTACAGTAATCAGGCTTTTAAGCTGCAAGCAGCAGCTCACGATAAAGATCGTGTTGATTTTCTGGATGTCATTACAGCTTTTGGCATGGATGAGTCTTTTGTTGAGTCAATCTCGAAATCAGAAGATGATCAAATTCCATTTCCTGAAGGATCTGCACCAAAGGTGGCACTGCATCCAAGCCCGATACACGGCACAGGCGTTTTTGCCTCGTTTCCGATAGCCAGCTTTGAGATTATAGGTCCAGCGCGACTTGAGGGAAAAAGAACTCCTCTTGGCCGGTTTACGAATCACTCCATGAATCCGAATGCTTTTTTTGTGAAGAACGATGACGGTGACATCTATTTGATGTCATGCCGTGATATTCGTGGGTGCTCTGGTGGCGACAACGGTGAAGAAATCACGGTGGACTATCATCAGGCTTTAAAGATCAACGGATACCAGATCCAAGGAGGAACTAAATGAGTGCCATTGCTATTGGAGTTGGTGGTCTAGTCGCGGCAGGGTCAGTCGCTGCTGGTTTAGGTGCAGCAACCGCTATCGGAGTTGGAGGAACAGCCCTTTTGGCTGGAACTGCTGCTGCTGGAATTGCAGGCAGTGTTATATCATCAAGCAATGCTGCGGATGCTGCACAAGAAGCCGCACAGACTCAGGCAACTGCTCAAGAAAATGCAACAGCGGCTCAAACAGCGGCTCAAGACCAAGCGATCACAGAGCAGCGTCGGCAGTTTGATAAAATACAAGAGCTGCTTTCTCCGTATACACAAGCTGGTCCAGGTGCGCTTCAAGGAATGCAGGGGCTTGCCGGACTACGCGGTGCTGGAGAGCAGCAGGCATCAATTGACCAGATTAAGCAGTCTGCTCAGTACCAAGAGTTGGCCCGGCAGGGAGAACAAGGGATCCTTCAGAATGCTTCTGCCACTGGTGGTCTTCGAGGAGGAAATGTACAGGCTGCACTAGCTCAATTTCGGCCTTCGCTTCTAAACCAACTTATTGAAAGTCAATATAGCAAACTGGCTGGATTGACTTCACTAGGACAAGCATCAGCGGCTGGCACAGCGGCGGCTGGGCAACAGTCAGCAACAAACATTGGCAACCTTTACTCGGCACAAGGGGCCGCGCAGGCCGCTGGGCTAACCGGTGTGGCACAGGCACAGGCTGGTGGCATCATTGGAGCTGCAAATGCTCAAGCACAGGGTACGGCGTCAATGATAGGAGGAATTAACTCAGGTATTCAGGGATACGCGATGCTGAATGCCGCAAATGCTCCAAGCATGAATTCTGGAATCGGAACAGGTGGGTTTGCAGGAACCTATGGGCAGGCTCAGGCCATGTACGGAGGCGCTCCGCTTGGTTATCAAACTCCAATGGGACCCGGGGCTCCTGGTGGATATTACAAAGCTCAATAACTTTTATGCCTGCACCATACGACTACACGGTAAATATCCCTCAGCCTCCGGCGCAAAACTTCTTGCAGAGTCTGCTCGGGATTCAGCAGCTCAAGGGGCTTCAGCAGCAGCAGGAGCTTTCTCAGCAGCAGGCCGGCATTCAGCAGCAGCAGGCGCAGTTCGCACAGCAGATGCAGCCGCTACAGCTTCAGCAGCTTCAGGCTCAAATTGATGCATCAAAAGCTTCTGCGGCTGGTCAGTCAGTTATCACTGCCGCTAATCAGCTTACGCTGGATCAAAGGAAACAGGTTGCTGATGCTTTTGAGACGTATAAAAAAGATCCAGAGAAAAACTATGAGGCTCTTGTTAATGTGGCTCATCTTATGGATCCCACTGCTAAACAAGGAGTAGCACAAGCTGTTCCTTATTATGTAAATAAGCAGATGGATAAAGCATTTGATAAAGCAGATAAAACAGGCATTCCAGTTACTGTTGAAGAAATTCAAGGATTTTCAAAAGCCTTAACTATTTTGCCAACAGAGCAGCAAGCGCAGGCAAAGAATGCAATTCTTTCTATGCCTAAACCTCTTTTAGATTTCACTAAATCTGGAGTGCTTGGCATTACTAATGCCGCAATGAATGATAATAGACAAGCGGCAGTCAATGCCTCTGATGAAGCCGCAAAGGCTTTGTATAATTCTGGGCATCCAGCAGCTCAAGCTACGGCAAAACTATTTGATCAGCTTACAAATAGTTTAGTCGATGAAAAATCTGATTTGAAAAAAATGGCAGTATCAGCTTTAAATGTTGCAACTATTACTGGAGATAAGCAATTTGAATCCAGCGTTTTAAACAACATCAAAGAAGGTCAATTAATTCAAAAGGCCGAACTTGAAAGACCGCTACCTTCTTCGATTCAAAAAATCAATAAAGATCTTGAGGATAAAGCTAAAGCATTTGATGCAAATGCAGCTCAAGCTTCAAATGTTCTTGAAAAACTAACAAGTGTCCCAGGATGGGATACATATTATCCAGGCAAGAAAAAAATAACTGAAATTCAGAATTTTTTCAGCCCACAACAAGAGCTTGTGCTTAAAAATGAAGAAGAACGGCTAAATAAAATGGAAGGTCTTTCTGAAGAAGCCAGAAAACAAGGCAGAGGAATTGGAAGCGTGCGGATGATGCAGCTTGCCACTTCACTGCTTCCAGATCCTTGGACAAATCCAAAGGCTGCTGCTGAAAAATTAAAGTTACAAATAGAAACAAGCAATAGACTTTCTAAAATATACAACGCAGAAGTTGAGTGGAACGCAACTTTTGTTGGAAAAAACGCAACAAAAGATACAGAGATTGCAGGTGTTGAAGTAAAAAAAGGACAACCAAAATCTAGTTTTATTAGTGCGTACAAAGATTATATGTTTCCTGAGGATGAAGTTATTTATGCTCCAGCACTCGATGCGTTGAAATCGGAGCAAAATCCAGCCGCAAGAAAGAAAAGCGCACATGATCAAAGCTTGGAAAATGCGGCGCGTCGAGGAGCAGCAGGAGCAGGATTAGGGCAAAGAGTTCCTGGAACTAATGCAACATTTGAGCTGTTACCAGAATAATTATGCCGCGCTACAAAGTCACTGTAGATGGAAAATCATATGCGGTAACAGCCGACTCTGAAGCTGATTTGCCTGCTGTGGTTGAGCATATTTCTCAACTAAGCAAACCTTCTGCGGAAGCCGCTGCTTCTGTTTTATCCGCAGCACAAATGCCTGTAGAGTCTGGCACAATGCTGGCAACTCCAATTGAGGTTGCAGGACAGGGGGCGCAACAACCTCCACCGACACAAATCCCAGCAGAAGCGCCGCCACAGATGCCACAGGGCGCTTCAGAAGCGCAGATGCCTCCGGCGCAGCCTCAGACTCCGCCACCGTCTGGACCTTCCGCAGAAGAAGTATTAAGCAAGGTTCAGGGAGCATTTGCAGGAAACTCCAGTGATATTGCGGATTTGACTATCGGTGCTGCAATGCACGAGCAAAACCTATCGGCAGCGGCGCTTCGTGGGGTTGCCCCTACGGTAGCCGGAGCTGGAGGTGGCGCTCTTCTTGGATTACTGGCAGCCAGATCTCCTGCCGGAGCTGCAATTGGTGCCAGAGTAGGCCCAATGGCAATGCAAGGAGCCGACATCTTGACTTCCTTGGGAAACAGAGCGTTTGGAACACAAGTGCCAACTCCAAGCGAAGCTGTTCAGAACTTTTTGACCAGACAAGGAGTGCCGGAGTCCGTTACTGGTGCTGAACAGTTGACTCAAGCTGGCGTTCAAGGCGCTGCTGGTGCGTTGGGCGGTGTTGGCCTTGGGCGGCAGCTTGCTCTGTCAGCCGCACCAAAGGTGGCTAAGGTTGGGCGGTTCTTTGCAGCCAATCCTGTTGCTCAAACCGTGGGCGGCACTACAGGTGGCCTTGCAAGTGAACAAGCACGGCAACAAGGAGCGGGAATAGGTGGGCAGCTTGCTGCTGGGCTGGCTGGAGCTGTTGTTCCTGGGGCAATGGTGTCTGCGGCAAAAGCAGTTAGATCGGCTGTTAAGGAATACTTCACTCCGTCAGGGCACATTACTAAGGCGCTTCAACAGGCTGGGGGACGAGTTCCAATTTTGAACTCAAGAGCAAGGGCTGAAATAGCTAAAGCTTTTGGCTCAAAACCTGAACTGCTTCAAGCTGCAAAAGACCTAGGGCTCGATGTAGAACACATGAGCCCTGCGATGTTAAGCGAGAACCCGCAAGCGCAGTCAATTTACTTTGGTGTTCAATCTGCCAAAGGTTCTCAGACTGGAATACAGGTGGCGGCTGATGTGCAGGCTCTTAAAGAAAAGGCTTTGGATCTTGCAGAAAAATGGGGCGCTAAAGATTTGAGTGAGCTTAATGTCGAAATGCGCGGTAGCATGAAATCGACTGTTGATGGGTTAGAAGCTGCGGCAAAAAATATTTACGATGTAGAACTCCCCAAAGTTATACCTGCACTAACTCCTGTGCCTGAGGGTTCTGCTGTTGCCTTTGCAAAAGAAAGACTAGCAAAATTTGGAGGAGATATCAAGGAACTTACATCTTTAGATAAAAAAATTCTTTCCCTTTCTGGGAAGCCAGCATTATCTGAAATTCCAAAAGATGCAAAAAGGCAGGCTTCCCTTTTGTCGGCAAGAAATGGGACAACACTTGAAGAAGAGTTGTCTAAAATGGATCTTCCAAAAAGTTTATCAAAGCCAAAAAATTACTTCACTTACGATGAAACAAGAAAACTTGTTGGAGCAAAAACAAGGGGAGAAACCGTTTTTTCAGACGCCGATAAGGGATTGGCAAAAGAATACTATAAGCGTTTAACTCAAGACCAGAATGTTGTTGCGGAAGCTCTTGGGCACAAGGATTTAGTTGATGAAGCAAAAGCCTTGGTGCAGCATCGCAAGGTTCTTGAAGATCAGATGATTGATCTTTTTGGAAAACAGTTAGATAAAAGTTTTGTGACGCGAGCAATGCGTCCGGCTTTATCTGTAATTTCAAAAGCGGACTCAGACAAGCTGGTCAACTTGATTAATACTATCCCAAAAGAGTTCCGCGAAGATGTAATTATCTCTGGACTAACCTCGATGTTTTCCAGAGCAAATTCAGATGGTGCTTTTAATCCAAAGTTGTTCAGCAACTTCATGTCTGGCCTTGAAAAGAACTCTGTTGCAAAAACGGCTATCTTTTCAAACCTGCCAGCAGAGACTAGAAAAGAAATTAACGCTCTTGCGATGCTTTCTAAAAACTACGTCAAAGGCATAGAGGAGCGAATTCCAACAGGGGCCTTAGCTGAAGCCTTCAAAACAACAGCTCCTCTATTTCAAAAGATTGCAAGCTATGCCGTAGCATACAAAGGTGGTCTTTTTGGTGTGATTGGATCTCACTTCTTAAACGCAAAAACTGATGTACTGCGGGCAGCAGATGATCTTCTTTCTTCTCCGCAATTTTTGGAAATGGCAAAAACAAGTATTGCAGATCCAACTAAGTTTGCCCCAGCCGCTAGAAGCGCAACGTCATCTCCTGCTTTCATTAAGTTCGCAGAGGCAGCAAACATCCCGGCAGCGGCCAGATCCACTTTCTTTACACTCGACCAAGACCAACCTCAACAGGAGTCCAAATAATGTCCATTCGCATCACTCCACCGTTCCCGACATTCACAACTCTCGATGGCGGTAATCTCGAGAACGGCTTCATCTACATCGGGCTTGCAAACTTCAACGCTGAGACGGCACCGATCCCTATCTTCTGGGACTCGGCCTGCACGATTGCGGCGTCACAACCAGTCCGGACCATTAACGGTATGCCGTCACGAGAAGGCGCACCCTCGAACTTCTACACGCTAGCGACATCGTACTCGATGACCGTGCGCGACAGCGCCGGGGGACTTGTGTACTCTGCCAACGTATGAGCAAGAAACAGGTCAATCTATCTAAGCCTGCTAAAAAGAAATAGCAAATGAGCTTTTTGTCTACGCTGCTACCAACAATTGGAAATCTGATCGGCGGGCCGCTCGGTGGGATGGCCGTAGACTGTGCCGCAAAGGCCCTCGGAATGGGAGATGCTACAGCCGATAAGGTCAAGAAAGCTTTAACCTCTGGCAACCTCACGGCGGACCAGATTGCCGCCTTGCAGGCCGCTGATCTCCAGTTGAAAACGAGGATGGCCGAGCTGGGTATCGACGCTGAAAAGATCGCTCAGGCTGATCGGGCAAGCGCCCGGACAATGCAGCAAACTACTGGGAGTTGGGTTCCGGCGGCATTGGCGGTAACCTTGACGGCTTGTTATCTTGGGATCATCTGCGCACTTTTAACCGGAGACATGAAACTATGGGAGAACCCCACTTTGACGCTCTTGCTAGGTGGCCTGACTACTGGGTTTACGTCGGTACTGTCATTTTACTTTGGTGCATCACACATTCAGGCGGGCACTGACAAAAAATGAACTTCAAGGAACAAGGCATCGATATTGGGTTCGCCATAGCAGGCTTATTTGGGGCGCTGCTGATGATGTCGAAAACGGCAGGTCTGAATGTTGGCAGAACAGTGCTGGCGACTGTTGGAGGCGCTGCATCGGCAAATTACGTCACGCCGCTGATCCTGCACGTCACTAAGCTCGGGGATGATCCGACATACAGCTACAGCATCGCATTTCTGCTTGGATTTGCGGGTCTAAGAGCCATCGAAACATTAACCTCAAAGGTACTTACAGATGAACCCGCTAACAGCAGCAAACGCCGTCGCTAACGGCATCGTCATCATTTCGGTAGCCGGAATGGCAATTCGAGTGTTTGGGGATTCTAATCACCAGATTCATGCACACCGCGAACTCTTTTACATTCGCAAGTTTATATCGTCTTTGGTAATTTGTGGAGCCGTGTTGAATCTTGCGACCCTGTCCACTCCAAACTGGACAGAAGTCGTTTTGAATTATGGCTTTGCATCTAATTATCTGTTTTCACTTTATTACCATGACCGTACTTCCAGTTCCCCAAATTCCAAGAATGCAGGAACGCTACCTAAACAGCGTGCCCCCCGCCGGGCTGGTGGTGCTGGAAAGGCCGCACCGCGTCCTGCCCCCGGCAGGACAGGACGGAAACGGTCTTCCCCCTGACACGATTATTCCTTACAGTGGAATCTACGATGAAAACGGAAGACTCCCAACACCGGTATCGAACCTCACATTTTTATCTCATGCTTGAAAATAACATCGAGGAAATGGTGAAGGTTAACTTTGTGAATCTGGCCGCGTTTGCTGTCAGCATCAGCGACTTTTCTGAGTTGGTTAAGTTGCTCGTAATGATCGCGTCATTGGTTTACACCGTCACAAAAATTGTTCAGACTGTGCAGGAAATTAAAGCCAAGAAAAAATGAGTGACTTTGAGAAAGCTTTGAAGTTTGTGCTGGAGCACGAAACCGTCTACGCCAAAGGGCATTACGGTGATATGGACTACGCTGTGGTCGAGAATGAACCCGGTGACTCTGGTGGGAAGACCAAGTTCGGCTTAGATTCTGCAAGCCATCCAGAGCTTGATCTCGACACACTTACGCTTGAGGAAGCATCACTTGTGTACAAGCGAGAGTACTGGGAGCAAGCGCACTGCCCACAGTTGCCGTGGCCCCTTTCACAGGTGCAGTTTGATGGGGCGGTAAATACCGGCATCGGTCAGCAGATGAAGTTCTTGCAACGGGCCGCTGGCGTTAATCCAGACGGCGCTTGGGGACCAAATACCAGCCGGGCTACCGGAAATATGATCAGTGAGATCGGCCTAAAAGCCTTGTGTATTGATATTTGTGACAAGAAGGAAGAGTTCTACAAGAACCTAGTTTCCAAAAAGCCGAATCTAAATCGGTTCCTTCGGGGTTGGCTCAACCGGCTCAACGATCTTCGCAAGGACTGCGAACTCGCATAAATAGCTGCAAATCAACATAGAAAAAGCGCACTTAAAAATAGTGCGCTTTTTTTATTGCGCTAATTTTGAGCGTATACTATCTCTGGATTCGACATGACAAACCTCCAAATGGATGTTCGCGGTGTCGTTAAGAAGTTCGGTGGCCGAGCGCAGCTTTACAGAAAGCTGTGCGTGGCGAAAGTCGAGCTAAGTCATCGCACGATAGATAATTGGATTTGTGCTGGGATTATTCCCATGCATCGATTCCTGCAACTGATGGCCCTCGCAAAAGACGAGGGGTTTACACTAAACCTCAGAGAACACACAAAAAATGAAAGACCTCACAAACCTGACGGTGCCGGAACTGGTGTCGGAGTTGGAAACGCTGCGAATGATGCAGCTAGTCTACAAGCTTGATATCCAGCATACTGAATCAGAGCTTCTAAGCCGAACATCTGCCGCGTTCAACGCGGAGATGGCGCAACGCGAAAAAACGCATGGCTCGATCTCGAAGGAGATCGACGGCGTGAAGCTCACATATGACGTGAAACAAACTGTCACATGGGACCAAGAAAAACTGAAGTCTCTTCGGGAAGCTCTTCCCGTCGAGATTGCTGACAGGCTGATCAAGACTGAGTTCTCAGTCTCTGAAGCAGTCTTCAAGAACCAGGTTGATCCCGGCCTGATTGACGCTCTGGTGGACGCCAGAACGACTAAACTCGGGGTGCCTACAATAAAACCAAACAAGAAAGATGCTTAAATTCACAAAAGCAGATGACCGCAAGAAAGCGGCAAAAGACAAGGTGACGATGGTCATCTTCGGCCCAGCAGGGGCCGGTAAGACAACTCAAGCGCGGACGCTTGATCCCAAGAAGACGCTGTTCATCGACTTCGAGGCCGGCACGCTGGCCCTCGGGAAAGACTGGGCCAAAGACAACGTCTTTGACGTTCGAGGCGTAGCAGGCACCGTAGGGTGCCACCCGTGGGAGCTAGCGCGTGCAGCGGCACTCTACATCGGTGGGCCGGACCCATCGGACGCTACCGGTTCGTACTCGAAAGCGATGTACGACCAGGTCTGCGGTATGTTCGGCGACCCCAAGGAACTCGACCAGTACGACACGGTGTTCGTTGATTCAATTACCGTAGCGGCAAGGGAGTGCTTTAAGTGGAGCCAAGTCCAGCCGGAAGCCATGAGCGAACGCACTGGCAAGCCAGACATGCGCGGAGCTTACGGCCTCTTGGGCCGCGAGATGATGCGCTGGATCACTCACCTTCAACACTGCTCCAAGTCCATTATCATGGTGGGTATTCTTGATCGGCAGGAGGACGAGCTTAAGCGCGTCATGTGGGAACCTCAGATCGATGGCTCTAAAACCGGCAGGGAACTACCGGGGGTCTTCGACGAGGTGCTCACTCTCTCAAACCTCAAGGCAGAAGACGGGACGCTCTACCGAGCGTTCGTATGCCGCGAACAAAACCCCTACGGCTTTCCTGCAAAGGATCGCTCCGGGTGCTTGGACATGGTGGAGGAACCCAACCTCGCCAAAGTCCTCGCAAAGATCCGCGCTGGAAAGCGCGTTGATAACCTCGTAACAACAATCCCAGTCAAATCAGAATAGTATGTCCTTCTTTTCACCCGAATCCTCAAACACCGGCTCAACCTCATTCGACCTCATCCCTGCCGGGGTGCTGGCAAAAGTCGTCATCATCGTCAAAGAAATCAAGCACTCCCAGAGTACTGGAGCCAAGTTTATCGACTTGGAGATGGTCATCGACGGAGGCCGGTACGACCGGCGTCGAGTCTTTGGCGTCATCTGCGACCCGTGGGATGACAAAACCAGCGAGAAAGCCAAGGAGATGGCCGTTGGTGCCATCACCCGCATCATGGAGTACATCGGCGTTTTTGATCCCGCCAAACCTGAGAGCTACAACGCTTTCAACTCTGCCGGCATCGAGGAAGTTGCGATGGCGATCAATACCAAGACTGCCGGGATTGTGATCGGCATCAAAAAAGGTTCCAACGGCTACAGTGACCGCAACGAAGTTAAGGAGTGGCAGTCTCCGAATCCCAAAAGCAACGGCTACAAAAGCTACACACTTGCCCAAAGCGGAGCTGAGTCCGTCTCAGTACCGGGAGCAGCTACGACGCCGGTGGCGGCGAGGCCCAGTCCCGCGTCTGGAGGGACTGTCGGTGCTGTAAAGCCGCCTTGGATGAAGTAGTTCATCCGTAGACTGCGCTAGCTTCCTACAAAAACGAACTAGCCAGCGCAGTCTGCTTTCGGTAAACATTCAACTGCACCAGGGGTGGTGTGCGCGTCGAGAGTGCTGTGCGGGGAGATCCCGCAAGAGGGTTAGTTCATTTGAACCTTTGTGAATCACTCGTCGCGCTTTTTTTATGATTCTTCGACCAAGACAAAAAGCATTTGTAGAGAAGTGCCATCAGGCACTGGACCAATACGGGGCGGCGCTCGGAGTAGCACCAACCGGAGCAGGCAAGACGGTCATGCTCTCGGCAGCGGCCTCACGCTACAAGCGTACGCTCATTCTTCAGCACCGGGACGAGCTGGTTAGCCAGAACCGGAAGACCTTCACGGCGATTAATCCGCGCATGAGAAGTGATTTATTCACGGCAGAGCGTAAGAACTGGGGAGTAAACGCCACATTTGGCATGGTTCAGACGCTCGTCAAGGAGCGAAACCTTGCGACCATGCCGAATAACTTGGACCTGCTGGTAGTAGACGAAGCACATCACGTTGCTGCCGCCTCGTACCAGAAAATCATTGAAGCCTTCCGAGAGCAGAACCCAGAGGGCCACATCTTGGGCCTGACGGCAACGCCACAGCGCAGCGACCGGAAAGCACTCATCGGTACGTTCCCGGTAGTCGCTGACATCATTCAGCTCGCTGAACTGGTTCAAGGCGGGTTCCTTGTCCGGCCTCGGGGCATCGTCATGGATCTCGGGCTCAAGTCAGAACTGGATCGCATTCCAAAGACCAGCGACTGGGACATGGACCAAGTGGCCGAGGTCATGGACAAGTCGCCGCTGAATGACCGGATCGTCAAGGAATGGAAGGCACAGGCCGGAGGCCGGCGCACAGTAGTCTTCACTGCCACCGTGGCGCACGCCGAGCATCTATGCCAAGCGTTCGTTGAGGCCGGTGTGTCTGCTGTAGTAGTCCACGGTGAGATGGGTGGCGGAGACCGCGCAGCAACTCTGAAGGGTTTCGACGAGGGACGGTATCAAGTGATTTTAAACGTGGCCGTCCTGACCGAGGGCTGGGACTGCCAACCGGTGTCCTGCGTAGTCCTCGTGAGGCCATGCTCTAGCAAAAGCGTTATGCTTCAGATGGTTGGGCGCGGCCTTAGAAAGCTGGATCCAGAACGGTATCCGGGGCAAACCAAGAGCGACTGCGTCATCATGGACTTTGGCTACAGCCTAGTGACGCACGGCAACCTTGAGGCGGACGTGCGGTTAATCCAGAAGGCCAAGGACTCCGAGCCCGGCGAGGCACCAGAAAAGACCTGCAAAGGGTGTGGGATCAAGCTGCCGATCAGTGTGATGATCTGTCCTATCTGCGGCTACGAGGACAAGATCTCCCGTGGGATCTTGGAAGAGTTCCGCATGACCGAGGTGGAATTACTCGATGCGTCGCCATTTATGTGGGAGTCGCTGTTCGACGGTCTGGTTCTGGTAGCAAACGGGATGCAGGCCTGGGCGGCAGTCATCTCTTTTGGAGGAAGCTTCTGGGCCGTGGGGGCTGTCGAGGGACAGCGCGTCCAGAAGATCGACGTGAGTGACGACAAGATCCTAGCGATTTCAAGCGCAGATGATTTCTTGCGTACCAACGGAGATACCAGCTTGTGCCGAAAGACCCGGTCATGGCTTAATCTGCCTCCGACTCAAAAGCAACTTCAGCTTCTGGGATCGAGCGCCTCGATGTTCAACATGAACCGCTACCGGGCTAGTTGCCTGCTGACATGGAACTTCAACGAAAACAAAATCCGCACAAGAATTACCGCACGATGATTCCATCACCCTTAGAAGCAAAGGTTTACTGGTTGAATGCAATCGGTGTCAGCATGAAAGAAGTGGCTTCAATGCTGTCCTGCTCACGGCAGGCAGCACAGGCGGCACTCGATTCCGCCCGAAAGAAAGCAAAGAAAGTTGGGCTTTCGTATAAAATGCAGCTAAAGCCCACGGCAGAAATGCCGACCATAGAGAGTGGCATGAGCATCGCAATGACGCTCGCCCGTGAAGCACAACTAATCCAATGACACAGAATGAAACAGTAGCCACAGAAGTCATACTTCTGGAGGCCGAACGCCAACTCGCTTCCGCACACGAAGCTTTTGAAATCGCACTTGAAGCTGCCATCCAGCTTCTTGAGCTGGGAGTGCCAGGAGTGCGCAACCGCCAGAATCTGCTGGCTTGGTCCCATCTCGGACTCACTATCGAAACACTTAAAAGGGAGCTAAAATGATCAGCATCGGATTTGATGGCGACGAAGATGATCGGTACGAGGAATGTCCGTTCTGCGAGAAGTGCAAAAATGAAATGAGCCTTGATTTGTGGGATGAGTGGTTCTGCGAAATATGCTCTAAGCCGGAGGAGGTGCAGGAGTGAGTGCAAAGAACATGTTTGAACCACCAAAGCAGCGTCACAATGAGGAAATCGAGGCCGCTATCTCCAATGCACTCACCATCACCCGATCTAGAGAAGACCGACGCACTTATCTCGGGGCAAGCCGGTGGGGGCATCATTGTGAACGAGCACTCGGCTACGAGTTCCATGCCACTCCCAGAGACGACATGTCCAAGCCTCAGTTCAGTGCCAACTTGTACCGCGTATTCGACATGGGACACGACGGCGAGAGTCGCATGTCCGAGTATCTGCGAATGGCGGGGTTTGAATTGCAGACGGAAAAGCCAGGAGGCGGTCAGATAGGTTTCTCAGCCTGCGACGGAAAGCTGGGTGGGCACTGCGACGGCGTTGTTCATGCCGGCCCAGGCATTAGCAAGGCGCCGCTTGTCTGGGAGAACAAGGCGCTCAACAACAAGAGCTGGAACGACACCAAGGACAAGGGCGTCCAAAAGTCTAAGCCGCTGTACTACGCTCAGATGCAGACGTACATTGCATATCTCGATTTGCAAGGTTTCCTGTTTACGGCGATGAACCGGGACACTGGGGAGGTATACGTTGAGTTAGGCGAGCCGGACATGAGGTTGGCTCAGGAGGTCAGCGACAAGGCGCTGCGCATCATCCAGAGCGAGCACCCAGAACAGTTGCCGAGGGCGGCGAGCGTGGAAACAGACTGGCAGTGCCGGTTCTGTGATTTCCAGAAGCAGTGTTGGGGGCGGAAAGAAACGCCAGTCGAATCACGTCAGTACTTTAACTACAAAAAATGATGACAGCAAAAAATGAAAGCCTGGCTCACTTCGATGAGAGTCAGGTTAGGGAACACTTGTCTTTTATCTTCGGGGCTGTGGACTTTCAGCCCGGAGCATATGTGTGTCTCCGAGGTATTGGCGAGAAAGGGACAGCGCAAGAGGGAACTTTCCGTGAGGAGTTCTTCTTTGAGCCAGCGACCGAACAGAACTGGATGAATTCAGCCGTAGAGCACTGCCAACGCTGGGGACAGCATGCCGTGGCTTCTTTCATTGTGCCCTGCGTATTGAAAGCACCAAAGGCAACGTCTTTAAATGTCAGCCAGTTTACCACAGTTGTTGCGGACTTTGATTCTGGTAACACAGATGAGCGGATCGATTGGGTGGCGGAACACATTGGAATGCCGGATTTGGTGGTCGAGTCTGGTGGAACCACCGAGGCCGGTACACCCAAGCGGCATGCCTGGTGGAAGATTGAGCCAACCGCTGATATTGAGGGCGTCATCAATCTGCGGCACGCGATTGCCGAGAAGAGTGGCGGGGACTTGATGCTGGGGCGGGGCGTGAAAAGCAATCCGTTTGGGCGTTCTCACCAGCCAGTAAGAATTGCCGGAACCATTCACGGCAAGGGCGGAACGGCGAAGCCGTGCCGCTTTGAGTGGGTCAGGACGGAGTGGGAGGCAAATGGAGAGATCACGGGAGATTGTTTGCATACTGATTTTGCGGACAAAGTTAAGGAGGTTCAACCAGCTCCGTGGGCAACGAGGACAGTGATGTCCCTTGGGGACGGAAATAACGTGATTCGGGGACTCTTTGGGGAGGATAGCACGAACTCAGGGGAGGACTTTGAGCCGGTGGAGCTGAATCGGGATGTGCATGCCGGCGGGGACGTAGTCACTCGGTTTGGCGAGTTCAACCGGGTGGCCGGCCATTACATTCACTGTGTGCGGCGCGGAGATATGGATAAGGCAGAAGCTTTCGAGGCGTTGTCTGGGTGGGTGATCTCGCACATGAAGCCTGCTTGGCCTGAGGCGCGAGTGAGGACAGAGTGGGAGGCCCTGTGCCGTCAGGACGTGTCCTCGAAGGGGGCGTTTACAGAGGAAAAATCGGGGACACACTCGGGGACGGGCGCACTGCCGGTAGGTGAGAATGGTCTGCTAGCGTGGTCTGCCCACCGCTGGATCACCGACCCAGTGCCGGTCCATGAGGAACTGGTCGAGGGACTGGTGCTCAAAGGGGAACCGCATCTGTTTGTGGGTGAGGGTGGGTCTGGAAAGACGTTCTTGGTCGCTGATCTGGCGCTGAAGGTTGCAGCTTGGAACGAGGCCAAGGATTACTTCTGGTGTGGCCAGAAGGTCCGTGCCGGTGGGACCGCTGTGCTGATTCTGTGCGAGGACTCGCAGACCGAGATGCACATCCGGATCAAGCAGCTTGATCAAGGTGGATTGATATCGCAGGCCGGCGACCGGCTCATTGTACTGCCCATGACTAACATCGGGGGAGCGTTTCCGCTTACCCAGCGGAACTCGAAGACCGGTGAATCGGTGACAAGTGACCGGTGGCGCTCGATGCTGGATCTGATGAAGGCACTCCCAGAGCCGCCAGTATTGGTAGCGATTGATACGCTCAACAGTGTATCGCACGGGGACGAGAACTCGAATGTGGTGATAGCCGAGATGATGCGGGAGGCCCACAGGGTGTGCGGGGAGATGGGTGCCGCTTTGCTGATTAACCACCATATCCGAAAGTCAAACGAGCCTTTAAGATCTCTGGAAGAATTACGCAGTGCGATCCGTGGAGCGTCAGCGATTCCCTCATATTTCCGCATCAACTTCGGGATGTTTCACGCTAGCGATTACGAGCGGCGCATGAAGGCTATGAACATGACTCCAAAACGGGGCGCAATGTGGAAGTTCGGAGTCGTAAAAGCGAACATTCATGGGCTCTTGCAGGGAGAGCGTACGCTGCTTCGCAACGGAATTGGACTCTTGGAGGACATTACCTCGAACGATTCGTATGCCGCTGTAAATGTGTCTGAACGTGTGGCGTGGATGGTTTACGCGATCCAACAGGCGGCCTCGGCGCTGCATCCGTACGCCGTAGGTGGCAAGAATGCCGCCAACGGTCTGTATAAGCGCAGGAATGAGCTGCCACAGATACTGCGTGGGGTAGGCTGGCGGGAGTTTGGTAACTTGGTTGAGGAGGCATTGGTGAAGGGACTGCTAGTGCCGTGTGCCGTTCGAGGCAGCAAGTCGAAGACGTATCTGGATGTACCGGGTGGGGTGTTATCGCAGGACGAAGCAGGGGTAACGATAGCCTCTGGGTCGTACAATTCAGCCCCAGAATGGGAGGATTTTTACTTCGATGCGGACTCCGGCGAGGTAGTTTTAGCCGCTAAAAGCAACGCTTGGAACGCGCAGTTTCAACGTACTGTGCCGCCTATGGGTGGGCCAAAGAGAAAAAGTGACGATTCTGACGATTGGGCCAAGAAAAGGACACGAGGACACGCCTCTCCAACAGAGTAATGTAAGTGCGCGTGTCCTCAGGGGACATGGAAAAGGACACGCAAAAGTGCGTATAAAATACGCGTGTCCTCAAATGCGTTTTTTGGGGGGTCTTGAGGACGGGGCTAAGTGGTTGAAAATAGAAGTTTTACGTCATTTGAGGACACGGGGACTATATATAGGGAATAGGGATAAGTCCCCTAGTTCCCGTATCCTCATATATTCGGATACCCTTAACCGCTAACGCTAGGGTATCCGTATGAGGACCGTGAACGCTTCGCTTCCTTGCTATATTTTGCGACAGTGCTCAAAGTTTACAAAAAACAGCGTATACACAGAAATTAAGTACAATGAAAAAACAGATCACATTGAGCGAGGAGTGTAGCGACGGCACCGGTGAGTTGCTCGTGCGGCTGAGTGTTCGGGGAGAACCCAAGAGCCAGCCGCGTCCGCGCTTCGTAGGAGGCCGTGTAATCTCGAATACGAGCCCTGCGGTGTCGTCGTGGCAGGCAGCGGTGCGGAGGGCTGCTAGCGAGGCATTGTGTGCGATTGAGCGGGGGTTGCCGGACAAGGCGACAGCCTTGAGGGTCGATGTGACGTTCTTCTTCCCGACGAAAGTCTCCGCCCGCTGGGGGAAGCCGCACACTCAGAAGCCTGACCGGGACAACTGCGACAAGCTGATCTTGGACGAGTGCACCAAGGTTGGACTCTTCGGTGGGGACGACTGCCGGGTATCCGCCGGCATGATCAGGAAGTACTGGTGCCGTCCCGGTGGTGAGGGAGCCGTCGTAGAGGTCTCGATAGACGCTTCAGGAGCCCCGTGGGAGGGTCTGGACTCGACTTCGAGCATGACCACAGCCGACGAGGCTCCAGAGTGGGTTAAAAGAAATCCGCCAAGGTCAGGATCGCTTGCTTGTTTGAATGGCCTTAATCGGCGGTAGCCCGCAGAGTCTTCTGCTTGGCGTGCCACTCCCGGCACTTTTGAATGTTCCGAGCGCGCGCAGCGCCCACCGCTGGGTTGGCCTTGGCCCAGGCTGCTTTCTTTAGCTTCTGAGTTTGGGTGAGCGGCTTGTTGGCTTTGCGGCGCTTGCCGCTAGCCGTCGAGACCGTCTTGCTCCAAGAGCAAGAAAAGTCTTTACCGTACCGGCGCTTCTCCCAGGCACGCAGTGCCACCATCATCGAGGATGACAGCGTCCCAGCGAAGCCGCCCTCGGCTTGGGAGGGGTAAAGGTCTTGGAGCCCTTGTTTGGGCTGGGCTATCAGGCGCATGGTTAGGGGGCTAGGATTTAACCAAGGTGAACGCGACAGCGGTAACGAACAGCCCGGTCAGCATCGAGAGCGCAGCGATCACCACTGACTCGACCGGCAGGTCAGCGCAGAGCGCGAGAGCGATCCCGTCGATTAACGCTAGCGAGAGCCCAGCCAGAAAAAGCCACAGGGCTTTGCTCCGGCGCACGCGCCGAGAAGCGGAGTAAGCAATCGGAAGTGGAATCCGCATGGTCTGGGAGCCGACGTCGTGTTGCGCCGGACGGGAGGAGTAGTGTGAGGTGCTCATAGTTATCGTTAGTTTTTGTTTGTTACTGCTTTGTTTGGGGCCCCCTTTTCCCAAGTGAAATCACTTTTGAGTTTTGGTTTTACCAATTTCCAGTTTCTAGGAATCGGCAGCGGTGGCCTTGGGCTTTAGCGAAATCTTCCGCCGGAGGCAAGTACCGCCGGAGGCTTTCCAATCTGGGCCCCCATTTTCCTAGTAAAATGCTTTTTGTATTTTGGGTTGGGCGATTTTAGTTTTGGACTTTCCACACACGGGTACGGGTGCTTTTTGGTGCTTTACTATGGTCGGCTTGGGTGTCTTTGGGTGTCTTTGGGTGTCTCATAGGTGCCGTTTCCAGAGCTTCAGGGTGGCCTTGCGCTAGTGTCTGAAGCTTTGAACGGTAGGAAGTGGCTGAATGCGGGGTGAGGGATCATTAGGCGGCTTTCTGCGCGCTTGTCAGGGGCGGCCTTTGGGGACGCTTTGGGGACAGAATGCGCTAGCATTAGGGCAAAAAGAAAGGCGGACCCCGTGAGAGGTCCGCCCTTGTTCGGCGATGCGTTTGGATGTTGGCTTGCTAGGCTATCGGCCTGCCGTAATGGTCGCGATCCTCGGCCTTAGATCGGATCAGGTGGAGCTTGTTGCGGCGTGCCCACTCGCGAGCATCGCGAGCCGAAACGAAGACGTGGGAGGTTAGGGCTCGAATGATCCAAGCTCCACCCGAGCGGATAAGCTTGGCGCTCATTCTACGGCCTCCTTAGGGGCGAGCATGTCCAGCAACTCAGTGTCCAGCGCAACACGTCCAGCCATACGGGAAGCATCTTCGCGTGCCCCTTGGATCTGGCGGATTGACTCGTAAGTATTTTCGATTGCGTCTCCTAAAAGATCTTCCACGTCCAGAAGATTGCCTTCTGAAAGGTGGAACAAGGCGGCCTCTAGCATGATGCGGACTTCTTCGATAAGCGGGGTGTTTTTTGTTGTTCTCATAAAATGTTTTACTTGTTCAGGTTGCGGAGCTCGGCGCGGAAGGTGCGCGCAAAAAGAAGGGCGGTCCCGAGTAGGGGACCGAAGATGACAAAAAGGGAGAGTAGGATGTTTTTCATTCAGCCACCTCCACTGCCTTTACGTTTGCTAACTGAATTTTGCGCGGGTTGCTTTCCACAAATGATAGGCGGGCAAAATCCGAGCAAAGCGCGGTAATTACTGCGACCAGCTTGCCGTTGTAGAATACTTTGTAAGTTTTCATTTTTAGTTTTTAGGTTGTACGGGGGGAACTAGTTGATGGAAAGATTGAGAACGGCCTTTTCGGTCTGGTACCCGTGCGCCTTAATCCAGACGGAAGGAAGCGAACGCGAACGGGTTGCACTTCGTGCGGTGCCATCGCAAAGACCGCAATCAATGCATTGGAGACCTGATTTATCAGCTAGGCATTCGATTCCAAGCGAACGGTCCGAAGGAATCTCCGAAACTACCGTAAAGGTGCGCAAGCCAAGGTTTTGAGCGTACGACACATTATGGGGCTCACAGCTCGCCATGAAGTATTTACCGTATGCCTTTGCAAGCGACACCGGCATGATGTTCCAATCGTGGAAATAGCCTGTATGGGAGAGACTTAGGCTGGCAATATTCTCCACCATTTCAAGGGGGAGGATGGACGGATTACCATACGCTCCGAAGCGCACCGAAGCGCCGCGAAAGAACGCATTCCACTCGGCGGAGCCCATTTGCAAATGAGAGTAGCCTCCTGCCTTATAAGCTCTCCAGAGAGCCATAAGCGGAAGAGGTGAGACGTAACATCCTTTGTTTGAAGCATAAGGACAACCTGAGCATTGGAGGGTAGCATCATGGCCCGTGCGGCGGCTTTCCACGGGGTGAACGTTGCGGCTCATGATCCAGATTTGAAGCATGGGGCCTGTTTTTACGTTGGAGCTTGCGGGGGTGGCGATTGCTACCGTTTCGGCTGTCTCGTGAATGATGTACATTTGTTTGTGTGGGTTGACTGACTACGCACAATCTACGCACGGCACAGAGTTGTGGCAACATCTTTTTTGCGCTTTTTTTGCGTACAGAGTGGAGGGTGTTGGATGCGTTGTATTTACGCACAAGAAAAAAGATTGTTGGACGATCTAAAAAAGAGGAAGACTAGAGGAATGCAAAGCGGGGTCGTACCAAAGAACTTTGAAGCCCACCTTTTAAAGGCGGGGGAGCGTACCGTTGGGCGTGCTAAAGGCACGCCTAACGCTCTCACTGTTAGCGTACGCGAGGCAGTCGAACGCGCCTTCGATAAACTCGGCGGCGCGAGCTACCTAGAACACGTCGGCAGGACGGATCCACGAACCTTTTGCGCACTCTTATCTAAACTCCTTCCAACTAAGCTCGCCAATGCAGACGGCTCGCCACTGCTGGCGGCGCTTACTGAGTTGACGGATGCGCAGTTAGAGGCGAGGACAGCGCGCGCGCTAGCGGATGCTCAAAGGCAAGGGTTGATGGCTCAATCGGGGCCGGTGATTGAGGTGCAAGCCGAGGCTGTGCAGGTGCCGTCTGATCCGGTTTAGCTGTACTTTAACGATACTTTCGGGGTGATCACATGCGTTCTTCTCTGTGTGATCACCTGATTAGCAATCAGGTAATCACTCGCACTATAAGGGTAACCACTACCTATAGTGGTACTTAGTACAGTGACCACAACCTGTAGTGAACCACAACCTGTAGTGGTATGGCATGAGGTATGGTACAACCTGTAGTGGTAGGCGGGGTGATCACCCCAGGCCGCGCCGCTATAAAAAAGAAAGTCGAGGTCCCTCCACAGCCGCCCTTCGGGCGCCCTCAAACCGAATCCATACCCCCAAGGGGGTGCTCACCCCAAGGGGGTACCCCCTCCTTTTTTCTGGACGGGACTCCACCGGCGGGATAGGGCTACCGGCACATGAACTCGGACTCCCACTCACCCCAGCCGCCTGACGACTCCGTCGCGCTAGCGCAGGCGCTAGCGGCGGACGCCGCAGGGCGCGGCATGGTGTACGAGGAGTACAGCTTTGAGATAGAGAACGGCCCAGAGGACGGGTGCGAGTACAAGGTACTGGTGATGCGCATATGAGCAGAGACACAGACGAGAACTTCCACCCGGTGTTACCGGGTGGGTTTCAGATAGCAGGCGCCATCACAGATGACGACATCACCAGCCTGCGGCTGGCGGTGGACGCAGCAGACGCCGAGGCGCGAGCGACTGCGTGGCGGCGTGTAGCGGCGGCACTGGCTCAGGCGCTTCAGGTCAGCGGCTGGGACCCACACAGCGGCGGCATGGACGCACTGGAGACGTTCAAGAGCATGTTACGGATAGAGTACCTAGAGCACATTAGAAACGGAAGACACACCCAATGAACGACGTATACCACCCAGCGCACTACACGGAGCACCCTACCGGGGTAGAGTGCGTTGAGATAGCGGAAGCCTTCGGCTTCAACCTGGGGAACGCGATCAAGTACATTTGGCGTGCGGGGCTGAAGACGCAGGACCCGATCAAGGACCTTGAGAAGGCGGCATGGTACATCCGGCGAGAGATCAACCGGCTTTACAAGAACCGTCCTACCCCATCAGATGAGTGACCTACTGGACGGCTTGGACCAGCGGCTGGAGCTAACGCTCCTCTTGGAAGAGAGCCTGCGGCGCAAGAAGGAGCGCAAGATCGGCATGTACTTCCCGGATGAGGGTCCGCTACGGCGTGAGCTGTACCCTAAGCACCTAGCGTACTTTAAAGCGGGACGTACTTACCGTGAGCGGCTGATGATGGCGGCAAACCGTATTGGGAAGACCGAGAGCATCGGCGGGTACGAGATAGTATTGCACATGACCGGCAAGTACCCCATTTGGTGGGAGGGCCGGCGGTTTGAGCAGCCTATCAATGCGTGGGCGGCAGGGGATACGGGGAAGACGACCCGCGACATTCTCCAGATGAAGCTACTGGGGCCGCCCGGGGAGTTCGGCACTGGCCTGATCCCAAAGGCTGACTTGCTGCGCACCACCGCGAAAGCGGGGGTGGCAGAAGCCATTGAGACCTTGAGTGTCCGACACGTCAGCGGTGGCGAATCAAGACTTACCTTTAAGAGCTACGACCAGCGGCGGGAAGCGTTCCAGGGCTCGGAGCAAGACGTGATCTGGCTGGATGAAGAGCCGCCGCTTGATGTTTACACGGAGTGTCTTTTGCGAACAATGACCAATAGCGGCATGACGATGCTGACGTTTACGCCACTGATGGGGTTGAGCGAGACGGTCATGTCGTTTATGCCGAATGGCGAGATCCAAGAGCAGGCCTCCGGCAGCAAGTACATCGGGATGGCGACGTGGGACGATGTGCCGCACCTCTCTAAGCAACAGAAAGACGAGTTGTGGGCTTCGATCCCGCCGTTCCAGCGCGATGCGCGCTCCAAAGGCGTCCCCCAGCTTGGCTCTGGGGCGATCTATCCGGTGCCGGAGAGCGAGATTATCTGTGAAGAGTTCAACATTCCCGAGCACTGGCGGCGGTGTTACGGGATGGACGTGGGGTGGAACCGCACGGCGGTAGTGTGGGGAGCGACAAACCCGGACTCCAACGTGACGTACCTGTACTCTGAGTACTACCGAGGCCAGGCGGAGCCGATCATTCACTCGGAAGCGATCAAAGCCCGTGGCGAGATGCCGGGGGTAATTGATCCAGCCAGTCGCGGTCGAGCACAGACAGACGGCCAGCAGCTTCTTGGGATCTATCGGCGGCATGGGTTGGATATAACTCCGGCCCAGAACTCAGTGGAAAGCGGTCTGTACACAGTGTGGACTGCAATGTCTGCCAGCAAGCTTCGAGTTTTCCCAAGTCTAAAGAATTGGCTGAACGAGTTTCGGCTTTATCGGCGGGATGAAAAGGGTCGCGTTGTGAAGGATAATGATCATTTGATGGACGCGACACGGTATTTAATGGTAAGTGGTTTAGGTAGAGCAGCGATTCCCGGCAAGTATACCGGCAAGAGAAACAGCTCACTAATCATGCCGGTAATCAACTTTTTTAAGAGATGAACGAAGACAAATTGGCTGAGATTCACCAGAAAGCACGGGCTGAGTTCGATCAAGTCCAGTCTGCTCTGTACCAGGAGCGGATGAATTGTCTGGGGGATCGGCGTTTCTGTTCACTGACCGGCGCACAGTGGGAGGGACCACTTGGTCAACAGTTCGAGAACAAGCCGCGCTTTGAAGTCAACAAGGTCCACATGGCGGTGCAGCGGATCATTAACGAGTACCGAAACAACCGGATTGGAGTGCTGTTTGTCTCTAAAGAGGGCGAGGAATACGACAAGCTGGCGGATACCTGTGCCGGTTTGTACCGGGCGGATGAGCAGACGCCTACGGCGGATGAAGCCTACGACAATGCCTTTGAAGAAGCGGTGATGGGCGGCTTTGGAGCGTGGCGGCTTCGCACCGAGTACGAGAACGACGAGGATCCCGAGGAAGACAAGCAGCGCGTGTGCATCGAGCCGATCTTTGACGCGGACTCTAGCGTGTACTTTGATCTGGGAGCCAAGCGCCAGGACAAGGCAGACGCGAAGCGTTGCTGGGTTCTTACCAGCATGACGCGGGAAGCTTACAAGGCAGAGTTTGATGATGACCCATCGACGTGGCCTAAGACTATCACGCGCAGTCAGTTCGATTGGTATACGCCCTCAATCGTCTACGTTGCCGAGTACTACGTCGTCGAGGAAGTCTCCGAGCAGGTCCGTATCTACAAGAACATTGACGGCAAGGAAGAGTCTTTGAAGCCGGACGAGCTTTATCAGGAAGAACAGATGCTTGCGACCGGCTGGAAAGAGGTTCGGCGCAAGAAGATCAAGGCTCGCAAGGTCCACAAGTACATCATGTCCGGGGCCAAGATCCTTGAGGACTGTGGGTACATTGCTGGGAAGAACATCCCGATCATTCCAGTGTACGGCAAGCGTTGGTTCGTGGACAACGTGGAGCGGTGCATGGGCCATGTGCGGCTGGCTAAAGACGCGCAGCGGCTCAAGAACATGCAGCTCAGTAAACTGGGCGAGATTGCAGCTCTCTCCGCGATGGAGAAGCCGATTCTGCTTCCTGAACAGATCGCCGGCCATCAGCTCATGTGGGCCGAGGACAACCTAAAGAACTACCCGTACCTGCTGATCAATCCGATTACGGATGCCAACGGCAACCCGGCGGCTGGCGGACCGGTGGCGTACACCAAACCTCCCTCGATCCCGCCGTCAATGGCTGCACTGCTCCAGATCACGGAAGCCGACATGCAGGAAATTCTTGGTTCCCCTCAGCAGGGCGACAAGATGGTGAGTCATCTAAGTGGAAAGACCGTTGAGCTTATCCAGCAACGGCTTGATATGCAGACGTTTATCTACATGAGCAACATGGCTAAGGCTATCAAGCGGTGTGGGGAAGTGTGGCTTTCGATTGCTCGCGACATCTTTGTGGAGCAGGGCCGGAAGATGAAGTCTGTCACTCAAAACGGCAAGATGGAACCGGTTGAACTGATGAAGCCTGTCGTCAACGACGAGGGCGAGATTGAGTACGAGAACGACATGTCCTGTGCTGATTACGACGTGCAGGTGCTTGTCGGGCCAAGCGGCCAGACCAAGCGGCAGGCTACGGTTCGGGCGCTTACAGACATGATGACAATGACCCAGGATCCTGAGATGACCCAAGTCTTGTCCTCGATGGCTATGCTGAACATGGAAGGCGAAGGCATTGAAGATGTTCGCGACTACTTCCGCAAGAAGCTGCTTCGTATGGGGGTACTTAAGCCTACCGACACAGAAGCTCAAGAACTTGCCCAGGAGGCTCAGAACGCCAAGCCAGACCCCCAGGCACAGTACTTGCAGGCGGCAAGCGAGCAGGCCATCGCACAGGCCTCCAAGGCGCAGGCTGACAGCATTCTTTCTGTGGCTAAGGCCGAGGAAACTCGGGCTAAGACCACAGAAACGCTCTCCAAGGTCAGTATGGCTGACCAAGAGCGGATCTTTGCGCTAGCAGATCGGCTGACAGCGCCAGCCCCGCAGATGCAATAGTTCTTGCATTCTGTGTCAGTTTTACCCATGAATACAAACCAAGAGGCAGTAGATACCGCCACAACATCGGAACCGGAAGAAGTCCTACTAAAGCAATCAGAGGCCGCGCAAGCGGAGCCTGAGACGCAGACGGAAGACGCTGGAGAAGAGCTTGTGGTGACTATCGCAGGGGAATCGCCGCCCCCGGAAGAGGAAGAGAAGCAGGCACCCGAATGGGTGCGTAACCTGAGAAAAAGCTACCGAGAGCTACAACGCGAGAAGCGTGAGCTTGAGGAAAAGCTCAAGACGGTATTACCGGCAACAGAGACAAATCCTGTTGATCCCGGACGCAAACCGACACTTGAGGCGTGTCATTACGATTTGGATAAGTTCGAGAACGAACTTGCTGGTTGGTTTGAGCGCAGGCGGCAGTCTGAAGAGGCTGTGGCCAAGCAAAGATCCAAGCAACAAGCCGAACAGGAATCTTGGCAGAAGAAGTTGGAAGGCTACAACCAGTCTAAGACTGGCTTGAAAGTGTCTGATTTCCAAGACGCCGAGGAAACAGTTCTCGAAAGTCTAAGCGTAACGCAACAAGGCATTATTCTTCAGGGCGCCCAGAACCCCGCTGTAATGGTTTATGCCCTCGGCAAAAACCTAAAGAAAGCCAAGGAACTGGCAGAGATCACGGACCCAGTGAAATTCGCGTTCGCTGTTGCGAAACTCGAAACTCAACTGTCTGTAACATCTCGAAAAGCACTCCCTCCTCCTGAAAAACGAATTACAAGCAACGGTAGTCTTGATACTTCCAGCGTTCAGTTGGATCGGTTGCGTGACGAGGCGGCACGCTCCGGGGACTTCACCAAAGTGATCGCCTATAAAAAGCAGTTAAAAAACCAATCCTAAGTTATGGCCAATTCATTCAGCAAAGAAGAACGTGTAGCGTTTGAGAACCTCCTCGAAGGGTTTCAAGACGCTCTAGTCCTGTCCCGCAACGTCTCGATCTACAACACGGATCAGACGATGATGGAACGCACCAACAACACCATCTGGAGGCCGCAGCCTTATGTCTCCCGGTCCTATTCCGGTACGGATATGACCTCGAACTTCACGGACTACACCCAGCTTTCCGTCCCTGCGACGATTGGTTTCAACCAGTCTGTGCCTTGGATTATGACGGCTACGGAACTCCGTGACGCCCTTCAGGAATCCCGTCTCGGTGACGCTGCCAAGCAGAAGCTGGCCTCCGACATCAACGTCGCTGTGCTGAACGTCGCTTCGGCTCAGGGAACGCTCGTTGTGAAGCGCGTGTCTGCCGCTAGCGGCTTTGATGACGTCGCCCAGTGCGAGGCTATCTTCAACGAGCAGGGCGTTAACGACTTTGATCGTTACCTCGCGCTTTCCACTCGTGACTACAACGGCATGGCAAGCAACCTGGCTGGTCGTCAGACGCTTCAGGGCAAAACGCTGACAGCTTATGACCGCGCCTTCATCGGCCAGGTCGCAAGCTTCGGCACCTACAAGCTCGACTACGCCAACCGCATCGCGGCTGCTGCTGGTTCCGGCATCACGATTGATACTCGTGACTCGGCTGTGAACTACCAGGTGCCCAAGGCTGTTACGTCCTCACCGACGACGGCAGAGCGTCTCAACGTGGACAACCGCTTCCAGACGGTGACCGTGTCGAGCACGACAGGCGTGGCTGCTGGCGACGCGTTCACGATCGCGGCTGTAAACGCCGTGCATCACATCACCAAGGGCGACACTGGTCAGTTGAAGACGTTCCGCGTCATCAGCGTGACCGACAGCACCCACATGGTGATCAGCCCCGGTATCGTTTCCAATCAGGTTCCCTCCGCCGCTTCGGCTGAGTACCAGAACTGCGTTGTGAACACCAAGGCCTCCAACAGCGCCATCGTGTTCTTGAACACGGCAGCGGCTCCGATCAACTGCTTCTGGCAGAAAGACGCGATCGAAATCCTGCCTGGTCGCTATGCGGTGCCTTCGGACGCCGGTGCAAACGTGATGCGTGCCTCCACTGATCAGGGCATCGAACTGGTCATGCAGAAACAGTACGACATCAACACGATGAAGACCCGGTATCGTTTGGATACCATTTTCGGAGTTGTTAACAAACAGCCCGAGATGAGCGGTATCATCCTGTTCGGTCAGGCTTAGTCTGACATTCACTGGGGGAGAGCGGTTGACTCCGCTCTCCCCTTTGTGTATGAAGTCTTTATGCCTCTCAAAAAAGGATACTCGCAGAAGACAGTCTCCAGCAATATCAGCAAGGAGATGAAGGCCGGATACCCACAGAAACAGGCTATCGCTATGGCGCTTAGTACGGCACGCAAGGCAAAGGTCGCGGCTGGAAAACCTGTTGGAAAGCTCAAGAAATGACTGAGTTTCCTGCACTCGTTTACAAGGACAAAGGTAAGCACCAGCGTAAAGGCGGGACTTATGATTTTACCGGCGTCAACAACGCTGAAGAACTGGAACAGAAACTTTCTGAAGGTTGGTTCTACAATCTTGAAGATGCAATTGCTCCAGCAAAGCCAGTTGAAAAGCCCTCGCCAGAGCCCGCAAAGCCTGTTTCTGAGCCTGTTCTGGATGATTATGCTCCTGCCACACGAGAAGAGCTGGAATCTAAGGCTACTGAGCTTGGAATTAAGTTTGATGGCCGCTTTTCTGACAAAAGAATTGCACAACTGATCGAGGAAGCACTCAAATAACATGGCTTGGACCAAACGACAGATTATTGAGCAGGCATTTGAAGAGATTGGACTCGCGTCATACGTTTTTGACCTGAATCCGAGCGAACTTCAGAGTGCGTTGCGTCGTTTGGACCTCATGGTGGCTTCTTGGCAGGCCCGAAACATTCAGATCGGTTTTCCGTTATCGACTTTTCCTAACAACAGCGACATCAACAATCCTGTTGAGACATCTTTGACCAACAATGAAGCGATTGTGCTTAATCTGGCGGTGCGGCTGGCTCCGGGGTATGGCAAGGTGGTTCAGCCGGAGACCAAAGTGGCCGCAAAGGCCCTTTACGATCAATTATTGATGGAAGCAGCAGCTCCTATCGAGCAGCAGTATGTTAATACACTGCCACTTGGTGCTGGATATAAGCGGACAGAACGTGTATTTGTAGATGCGCCTAACTTGAACCCGCTTCAGGTCGAAGGTAACGACCAGATGCTTTTTAAAAACTCATAGTATGGCTATTGAACGGCTCTCACTCATTGATCGCGTAACGGCATCGACTTATTTTGCCGTCAACGTCAATAACCAGGACTACCGGGCAGCGGCAGGGACTGTTTCTGACTACATTAGCAGCGTCATCGACAGTACGATTGCTCCTGAGACGATTCAGTACACGTCTCCCTCGACTTCGTTCACGTACACGCTCACAAACAACAGCACGAGCACGTGGCTTGCGATTACGCCCACTACGACCATAGCAAGCGGCACAATCATCTTGCCGAATGTGAGTGTGGTTGGTGACGGTCAGGAGATCTTGATTACAACCACCCAGAATATTAATGGTCTAGTGATCAACGCAAATGGCGCAAGCGTAAACAACGTCCCATCTTCTCTCCAGCAGTACGAATGTTTTAAGTTGAAGTTTGAACCAATCACAAAGAAATGGTACAGAGTTCAATCTGACTGGGCCATCGACACATTTAATTTCGGAACCTACTAATTTATGGGACTCGCATTTGAACCTAACTACACCAGAGGTGTAACAGTAACTCCGAATGGAACTTCACAGACTGTGACGCTCGGGTTTACTTCCGAGTCTTTGGTGTTTTCAAACTTTGGGACAACGATTGTGTACGTCGCTGTGGGTAATGTTGCTAACGGCAACAGTGTTGTGGCTTCTCCTTC
>Ga0209297_1000247_pt1 | contig 36690 bp, 43 predicted proteins | sample S_130805_MF_Meta_FD_187322 | JGI IMG/M metagenome (GOLD analysis project Ga0209297, IMG submission 187322) | Freshwater microbial communities from Lake Simoncouche, Canada to study carbon cycling - S_130805_MF_MetaG (SPAdes) (version 2) | ecosystem: Environmental > Aquatic > Freshwater > Lake ...
CAAAACACGGCGGTGATCAACGGTCGACCCGCGATCTACGGTGACGCTGCGCTCGCCCTCGTTCGCGCCAGCGGTCAGCTAGTAAGCTACTCCGAGACGGAGATCGGCGAGGCCGGTAAAGACTCGCAAGGCTGGACGGTGACCGTTCAACGTAACGGCTTCGACGCCGCGAGCGAGACGTTCACGGTCGCCGACGCCAAGAGCGCGAAGCTCTGGGGTAAGTCTGGGCCTTGGACAGATTACCCGCGACGGATGCTAAAATTCAGAGCGCGAGGGTTCATCCTCCGAGATCAATTCGGTGACGTGCTTAAAGGACTACGCACGGTTGAGGAGGCGCGTGACATTCCGGTCGAGCGCAACGTCACGCCATTAAGCGAGAAGGTCGCTGGCGGTCTTAGCGCGGCGGTAAACGAGGAGGCTTCCAAATGAAAAACGACAACGAAATTAAACGTTACGCAATTATTGAAAGCATCATCGCGCAGGTTCGCGAGTTGCTAGAGAAACACTTCCGCTCGATCTGCAAGAGCGCCGAGGATTCATTCGTCGACGACGATACGCTCTCGGAGCCGAAAGCAAAGGTGACGCTCGCCATCGAGTTCGACACGCTCTCGACCGCGCCAGAGATCAGCGTGAAGATCGGTTGGTCGGTGCGCTACAAGGACGAGAGCGCAGAGGAGATTGACCCGCTGCAAAGCAAGCTCGGTCTGCCAGACGTGGAGGAAACCAAATGAGCGAGACGATCCAAGAATATCACGCGCATCGCGCCGTCAGTCACTCGAAACTAGAGTGCTACCGTCGCCGCCCTCAAATGTATTATCGCCGTTACATCAGCGGAACGGTTCCGGCTCCAGAGGCAACCTCCGCGAACAAGATCGGCTCCGCACTGCATTGCGCGGTGCTAGAGCAAGATCAGTTCGGATGGCGATACATCACCAAGCCGGACATCGACCGCAGAACCAAAGAAGGTAAGATCGAGTTCGCCGCGTTCGAGGCACAGCACGCTGGCAAGACTATCCTGAGTGTCGAGGATATGGGCGACTGCGACAAGATGTATTCGGCGATCAACGAGCATAAGCTCGCGGCGATCCTACTCAGCGGAGGCAAGGCCGAGCAGACGTGGCGCGTGCCGCAGAACAATGCGCTCGTCGCTTTGCAATGTCGCACGGATTACTACAACGAGACCGGCTGCGAGTTCTCAATGGGGAGACCCTACGTCGTCGATCTCAAGACGGTCGAGAGCTTAGACAGCGATGCGTTCCGCAACTTCGAGAAGGCGTGCTTTGGTTACGGCTACCATAGGCAAGCTGGATTCTATCTGCCGCTGATCACCGAGATCACGCAGCAGCCGGTGTTCGACTTCTTCTTCGTCGCCGTCGAGAAGTGCGAACCGTTCGGGGTAGCGGTCTACAAGCTCACGGATGAGGCAATCGGTCGCGGACAGGATGAGACGATCGAGGACTTAATTCGTCTCCGCAAATCATACTCGGAGAACAGTTGGCCGAATATCGACGAGGGTTTGATCGAAATCAAGTTGCCGAAGTGGTATGGGATGAATAAGGAGGGCGGCAAATGAGCGCCACCATATTCGAACAAAGCGTGCTTCCGCTTTATGAAGCAACTCGCACCGAGTGGCTAGAACAAGCTCGCTCGGCAGCATACACCATCGGCTGCAACGGCGGCACGGTTACGATCAACGACGTGCGCCGCGTTTGTCCACCGCCGGTCGAGGTCGACCCGCGAGTGATGGGCGCGGTGTTCCTTCGCAAGCTCTGGCGCAAGGTCGGATACTCAAACTCAAGCCGGAGCGAATCGCACGGCAGACCAGTAGCAATCTTTGAACTCAAATGAAAAAACCTAAACGAAACAGAATCCAGCAGCAGCAGGTCGATGCGGAAATATACGCACGGCTCGACCGCTTCCACGCACCGCGAGAGATCGCGTTTGCACTCGGCGTTTGCGACAAAGTAATTCACTCGCGCCTGATCAAGAAATACGTCAAGGCGTATATCACTACCGAAGAGATCGAGCATCTCATGTTAAGGAGATTACAGAAATGATTAAATTAGTAATATACGGAGAACCAAAGGCACAACCGCGTGCAAGAGCGTATGCGATGAAGTTCGGGAATAAATACTCAGCGAGAATGTATGACAGCGACACGGCAGATGTTTGGAAGGCGGCGGTGGATGCTGCGCTAAAAAAAGCAATCGCAAAAGATGCCGCGCCTAGTTCGCTTGGATTCGGCGTGGAGATGTTTTTCTTTTTCAAGCGTCCGAAATCGCACTATAAGAAAAATGGCGAACTGAATAGTAAAGCGCCTATCGAAAAAGTCAGTAAGCCGGATGGCGACAACCTCTGTAAATTGATATTCGACCGAGTCACGCGATGCGGCAAAGTCTGGCACGATGATTCGCAGGTTGTTCGGTTATTCGTGGTGAAGGATTGGAGCAAGTGTGACTCGGCGGCTTACGTCGAAATCGAAGAATGGAAATAAATACATGAAAATAATACTTACAAAACTATGGTCTGATCTGCTCCGAGTAATCGGATGTAAGCGGAGGTCGAAATGAACTGGCTAAACCTTGAGACTAAATTCATCCGCGCCGAAGAATATGTAGGCTGCGAACCGATCGCACGCGCAACTTGGCTAAACGTGATTGTTTATTGCGCGGAACAGGAAAACGGTGGTCGCATCCGTAATTGCGAAATGTGGCGCGACAGGCAATGGCAGCAAACCTGCGGCGTAACGGTCGAGGAAATAAACAAGGCATCACCGCTGTTGCATTGGGACGGCGACGACCTTCTGGTCTGGAACTATCCTGTTGATAAGGAAAGAGAAGTCCGAGACAGGCGCGAGGCTTCTGCACGCGGTGGACGCGCTAAAACTCAGGTCAAAATCGACGCTGCAAAAACCAATGGTGCCAAGTCAAATGACGTTCACTTGGGGGTGGAACCCAAGTCAAATGCGTTTCACTTGGGGGTGGAGACCCAACGGAAGGAGAAGGAGAAGGAGAAGGAGAAGAGAAAGGGGTATGGGGAAAACGGTAACGCGGAATCGCCGGCCAAGCCGTCGACCGCTTCGGCTGTCGATTCGATTTGGCTAGGCTCGTTGACGACCGACCCAGCGTTCAGCGGCATCGACGTAGCACGCGAGATCGCGAAGGCTAGGCTCTGGGCTGAGACTCGGCGGCGTAAGTTCTCGCGGCGCTTCTGCCTTAACTGGCTCAACAAGGTCGAGAAGCCGATGACAAGTTCGTTCGTCTCGACGTTCCGGCCATCGCCAGCAGCTAGATCGACCGAGATCGTAGGCTGGAAGCAAGTCTTGGATTGCGAATATCCCGACAGCGTTTATTCCGCAGGTGGCGAGAAAGAGGCGATGACGTGGGCTGAATTGCCTATCGAGGCGCAGCGTTTAATCCAAGGGAGGGTCTCAGCATGAACGATTCTCAAACGCTTATCCCTAGACAACCTCCCGAAGAACGGCGCGAGGCCGGAGACATGAACGCGGTGACGCACGATCCTTGGCATCACGTTCCGCTAACGCGCCAAGCGAAATACATTTGGCAGCAGTTTTATCCACGCACGCGCTGGCGCGAGGGCGTCCACAAGATCATCCGCGACCTCATCGCGGGGCGAATCAACGCACGCAACGCACGCGGCGGTGGTCACCGTTGTAAAAAAAGATTGCAAATGATTATCGCGTCGAGCAAAAGGCAAATAGATGCAAAGAAAGTTCAATGAATTGTTTTTACGTTTGTGCGAATCGAAAAGCGATATCGCAGAGCATCTGCCGGTGCTTGGATTTCTTGCAACGCAGTGCGATCAGGTTACGGAATTCGGTGTGCGAACAGGTCACAGCACCGTAGCTTTTCTCAACGCGCTTGAGCAGAATAAAAACGCGACGCTGAGAAGTTACGATCTGAATGATCCGCATGGCGTGCATAACGCTTTTGCACCGAATACGACTGTTGATTGGAAATTCACGCACGCAAGCACGCTCGATATTCCTGCGATTGATGAAACGGATTTTTTGTTCATCGACACGCTGCACACCTACGCGCAGGTCACGCAAGAGTTGCGACTGCACGGAGATCGAGCGCGCAAGTGGATTGGATTCCACGACACGCATACGTTCGGTGAACGCGGCGAGGATGGCGGCATGGGAATCGTGCAAGCGATCACGGACTGGCTCACGGCGCATTCCGAATGGCGCTTGGTTTACACGACGAACCGAAACAACGGCATGATGCTCATCGAGCGATACTCAGCAACTTTGTGAAACAAGAAACCAAACCAAAAAACATCAGCCAGCACGCTTGGAAAAAGCATCAGCGACTTACGTCGTCGATCAAGGCTGGCAGACCACAGAAAAACAAAACATGGAAACTAAACACGATAGCGAGTTGAAGGAATTGAACGCGCTTAGATTCGTTAGCAAAGCGAATCGAGCGATCACGACATTGGAGGTGCAGCGCAAGATGGTGGTGAAAGAATATAGCGAGCGCGTTAAGCGCGTGAAGGCGGTGATCTTGATGATTCAGCAGCGCGACACGATGGGGCAGTTGGCGCTGACCGGCATGGATGACATCGAGATCAGCGATGATCTCAAGAAGCTGATTTACGATCCAACTCACGGACTAATTTGATCACCTACACGATCAACAGCGTGCCGACCGCACGCATGACTTACGATGGCGCAAGCGACTCGGCTAAATTGCAGAGCGAAGTCTTTGAGAGGCTGATCGAACTCGACGAGATCAAGTTGGATTCGGGTGCTGATCTTTGCCGACGCTTAGCAACGCTGGCCGACCTATCGCCAGTCGCTTATCGGTTGGCGACCCAGATAGGATCAGGGCAGACGAGGAGTGTGATGGAATCATACGAGCGCATGACTGAGGATCGCGGCATAACGAGGCAGCAACTGCACTGGGAGTTCAGCCGAGAGGTGAAGAAAATAGCGTTTATGTTTCCTGAGTTGGCCGCCTTGCTGACCGAGTATCGGAAAATGAGCGAGCATCACGAGGACAAGATGTCGTCAGCAGACCAACTTAGGTCGATCAGCGAGGGCAAGGCGTGAGCATTCAAGACCCCTTAAAGTGTTCTAGCGTGTCGAGCCTCGCACTTTTCTTAAATCGCCTAAAAAGGGGCTTAAACGGCGTGTGGACAGGGGTGGGGGTAAGTAGGCTTCCACGGCAAAACAAAAGGCGGGGGTTGAGATACCTAACAACATTTTTTGGGTATTTACAAACTCACTAAAGTAACACTTTAAAACCACGACACTTAGGACTTTATTTTTAATGATTACTGAAAAACTAAAGATAGCCGACCTTTCGCTCGACCCAGCCAACGTGCGAAAACACGACCGCAAAAACCTCGACGCGATCAAAGCGAGCCTGCGCAAATTCGGTCAGCAGAAACCGATCGTCGTGGACGTGAAGGGAATTGTAATCGCTGGAAATGGAACAATGACTGCGGCGCAAGAACTTGGTTGGACGGAAATTGCAGCGGTGCGAACTGAACTAAGTGGCGTGGAAGCAACAGCGTTCGCGATTGCGGATAACCGCAGCGCGGAGCTTGCAGAGTGGGATGATAAGCTCGCAGATGTCTTAAAATCGCTAGCAGCCGCGGGGCAAGACCTCAACGACCTTGGCTTTGAAAAGACCGATCTCGATGATTTAATTCCAGAACCGCCTAGCGATGATTACACGCAAAAGGTTGATGCTCCTATTTATACACCGAAAGGAGAGAAGCCACCTATAAATGAGCTTCTGGATGTAACCAAGGCCGAAGATTTTTTATCGAAGATCGAAGCATCGAACGCTCCTCAAGAAATCAAAGCATTCTTAAAAAAAGCAGCTTCACGGCATATTGTTTTCGATTATGGCAAGATCGCTGAGTTTTATTGTCACGCGGACAAAGAAACGCAATCGCTTATGGAAGACTCAGCCCTCGTGATCATCGACTTTAATAAAGCGATGCAGCTTGGATACTTAAAATTTAAAACGGAAATTGTAAGCGCATTGCAAGGCGAAGGAGAAACAAAAGCCGATGACGACGACGCAGAGTAAGCCATTTTGCATTTTTATTATATCGCATGGGCGACCTGATAAGATCGTAACGCTTGGCACGCTACGTCGATGCGGTTATAAAGGTCCAATTTTTATTGTCTGCGATAACGAGGACAAGACGCTCGAACATTATCAAAAGAATCACGGCGCTGAAATGGTCTTAGTGTTCGATAAGTTGCATTATGCCTCGCTCGTCGATTCGTGCGATAATTTCCAAAACCGCAGGACAACGACACACGCTCGCAATGCTTGTTTTGATTTTGCAGCCGAAAAAGGCTACGATTATTTTTTAGTGCTAGATGATGATTACACTGGTTTTCGCAATATATATTATAAAAATGGTTTATTTGAGAGACGACAAATCACAAATTTGAATGTGATATTTTCTTTGATGATTCAGTTTCTGGAAACAGATCAACGCATTGATTCAATATGTTTTATTCAAGGCGGCGATTGCATTGGTGGGTGTCAAGATATGGAAAAACGTGGATTTCCATTTAGAAAGCGTAAAGCCATGAACTCTTTTTTTTGCAAAACCACACGCCGCTTTTGGTTCTTTAGCCGTCTTAATGAAGATGTTAACACATACCTCGATACTGGAAAACGAGGCAGAATCTTTTTATCTGTTCCGCAAATTCAATTAGATCAAGCTCTGACTCAAGCTACGAGCGGGGGAATGTCAGACGCTTATCTTGCGAGTGGAACTTATGTGAAAAGTTTTTATACAACGATGATCTGTCCATCCTTCGCCAAGGTCACAGTTCCTGCTTCAAAGACTTCACGAAGGATTCGCAGGATTCATCATAGAATTAGTTGGAATAATGCCGTGCCAAAAATTTTAGACGCGGCTAATAAAAAAGCATGACCGACACTCCGCAATCTCCCGCAGAAATCCTAGCACGCGCCAACGTCGCCAACATTGCGGCAAAGCTCAAGGCTGGCAAGACGCTGACTGGCTCCGAGCGTAAGGCGCTTTCGGAATATCAAGCGCAGCCGGACACGTCGCTCGATGGCGTTTGGGCGAAGGACTTAACTGCACTCAGCAAAGCAATCACGCTTTCGCGGAAAGGTATTTACGAAGCACGCGCACGCTTTCCCGATACGGCTCCGGCGCGGCATCCAGATGGCAAGCAGGAGAACATCGGCGCGTGGTTGAAGTTTCGTGACGAGAACTTGGTCGGACGCGATAAGTCGAACAACACCCTCGCCGAACTCAAAGCGCAAATGATGCGCCGCGACATCGAGATTCGTGATCTCAAGATCGCACGCGAACGTGCAGAGGTAGTCGAAACCGAGGTCGTCCGAGCGATGCTGAAAACGCTGGCGCATAAAATGGATATGCTGCTGCGGCTCAAACTTGAGGTCGAATCCGGCCAGCGTTTCCTTGGCAAGAACGCGGCTGAGATTTGCGCGGAAGGTCGTCTGATGCACGACGAGATTCGGGAGGTGCTGGCAAACAACATCGCAAACTTTGAGACAGAGGCGATCAAGGAAACCATACAAGATGGCGACTTAAACGATGACGAGTGATACCCTCTATATAATTATTATCTTTACTTTTTATATAGATAGTGTATAGTATTTTTATCGCTAAGAGAATTAACTCTGAACCGATCAAAAATAAATGAAATCGCAATCAGTAACGTATATACTTCAGACTGGTGGTTATTATGGCTATTGGGCTAAGGCCGATACCATAAAAGAAGCTGCCGAGAAATTACGAAAAGTAGGAGCGAAGAAAACAGATCGAGTCGCAATGACGACAGTTCTCGATGACCCGAAAGCATTCATAGATGGTAGCGGAGGCATTTGCTTTGGAGGTAGCGAAGCGCCGGATGCGTGGTATATTCCAAGTCAATGGATAGGTTCGTTATCGCAGTTGATTAAATAATCACAGACAGATAATAATTCAAACCAAGCTCACCTTAATTGGTGGGCTTTTTTTTGGCTTGAGCAAACGCATCGACGCTCACTACATTTATTTCCTTGAGCTATAAAAAACAAACGGCGCTGCTCTCTCATTATATATTTTCGGAGCGCGACAGTTCGACGATCTACGACTGGGCGAAGCGTCACATCATCCTGCCGGAGTCCTACGCAACCGCTGGCCCATTCAACGTGCGGATCACGCCGTGGTTGATTCCGATCTTCGACGCGCTGCAAGACCCGCTAATTCGGCGAGTCCATTTCCGAAAAGCGGTGCAGATCGGCGGCACGCTGGTTGCTGACATCTGGATACCGTGGTTGATCGCGAACGACGCAGGGCCGATCTCGTGGACGATGCAGACCGACGAGATGATCGAGAAGCACGCCAAGTCGCGACTCAATCCATTGCTCGAAAGGTGCAAGCCGGTCGCAAGATTGCTTCCGCGAGTTGGCCCGATGCGAACGACGACCGACATTTATTTTGGTGGTTTCTTTCTCACGATGAACACCGCGAACCTTTCGACGCAGCAATCGCAGTCGATCCGTTACAAGGTCAACGACGAGATTTGGTTACCGAAGTGGCAGGAGGTATATGGTCACGCGATCGCTCGCGTCAGTAAATTTGAGGAGGTCGGACGTTCCAAGATTTACAACGTGTCACAAGCGCCGGTCATGGATGCGGAGACTGGCAACGTCGAGGACGTGAGTTACCGCACAGGCAACCAGCAGGAGTGGCACGCGCTTTGCCCAGAGTGCAAGCAACCGCATCCGATTATCTTCGATCAGCCTCCGCTGGTGAAGGACGGTCGACGAGGCGGGGTGGTCTGGGATCGCACGGCGCAGCGCGATGACGAGACTTGGGATGTCAAAAAGGCGGCAGACTCGGCTCGGTTCCGTTGCATCAACTGCGGTCACGAACAGCCAGACACGGACATGACCAGAGCGCACTGGCGCAATACAGGTCATTACATTTCGCAGCGTAAGGACGCACCGAAGGAGGTCGTGAGCTTTAGGATCGAGGCGCTGGTCACGCGACCGATGCAGTTTCTGGTCGAGGAGTTCTGCGAGGCTGAAAACAATTACCTTCGCAACGGTGACGAGCGTATGAAGATTGAGTTTAGAACCAAGCGCGAGGCACGTCCGTGGATTGTTGAGCGCAAGGCGGTGAACATCCTGATCAAGTCAAGTGGTTACAAGGTCGAGGATTACGCGCAGGGTCAGCCGGTCGAAAACGAAACCATCCGTTTCATGGCAATCGACCGTCAGCAGGATCACTGGTGGGCTGAGATCGGGGCGTTCAGTTCGTCAACCGGCCCACGTTACCGGCAGCTTTACTTCGGTCGGGTCGAGACACGCGATCAACTGCGTGCGCTGCAAATGCGCTACAAGGTCGCGGATGCTTGCACGACGCAAGATCGGGGCTATCGACCAGCAGAGGTTGACCGTGATTGCGCTGAGTTCGGCTGGCGCGGGATGCGTGGTCACGGTCGCAAGACTTGGACGATGCGCGACGAGAACAGCGGGACGCTGATTAACTTCCCTCACTCCGAGCCTCGGATCAGCGACTATCGAGGCGGCGACGTTTATTACTATGACTGGTCGGGTGATTATTTTAAGGACGTTTTACAGATCGCGCTGGAAGGTAAAGGCGACCTGCGCTGGGAATTGCCGGACGATGTTAATCCGCTTTACCTAGAACATCTGCGCGGCGAGTCAAAGATCGAGATCAGGACAGGCGTCTGGGAATGGAGAGAGGTCAAAAGTAATGCACCGAATCACGGTCTGGATACGAGCGCGGCGATGCTCTGCATGGCGACCATTGCTGGCATCGTTCGATTCACACCATCAACAGTATCTGTCTAATTTGACACGCCGTGCGTTATTGCATGGCACTCGACAATCCTTTCATCGGTATTGAGCAAGCGACTTTGCTCGCGTTAAAAACCAAAGTGGTCTCCGCAATCGAGGCTTGCTTGCTCAATCAGAGCTACTCGCTGAACGGTAAAAGCGTGTCTCGTGCCGACTTAGGTCGCCTCAATGAAATGTTAGGTCAGTTGCAGGGCGCTATTGACGTAGGCAACGGAAGCACCGATACAGTTACCTTCGCGAGCTTTAACGGTCTATAAAACATGGAAAACTTCGACGCTTCAAAAGTCCTGCAAAATCGTCCTTGGATTGAGCGTGCGCTGGATAATGTCGCGCCGCAATGGTCGTTGAAGCGTTTAGAGGCTCGCGTGAGCAAGGCGTTGTTCGAATATAACGCATCACAAAGCTCGCGCATCTACCAGCCCAAGACGATGGGCTTGCCGTCCGAGTCAAGTCAAACGCAGCGCAGTCGCATAGTAATGATGTGGGAAGCACGCGATCTGGTCGAAAATTTGCCGGAGGCGCGTGAGGTCAGTCGCAAGTTCGGCAACTATTTAACGCCGCATGAGTATTCTCCGGCGACAGGTGACCGTGCTTACAACGCAACGATCAGCGAATACTTTCACTCATGGTGCAAACGCGCTGATGTAACTGGTCGGCATTCGTTTAAGAAACTCGTGCAGCTTGCAGCCGAGGAGCGTCCAGTTGACGGCGATTGCGGATTCGTGATCCGGCGCGTAGGCGAGGAACTCAAGTTGCAACTCGTGCCTAGCACTCGCATTGGCAACCCAAACAATTCTGGACTTGATGCAGAAAACTACACACAAGGAATTATTACCAATGAATATGGTCAACCGATTGCTTACCGCATTTTCAGAGTCGATAAAAACGGCGTTTACTTCGGCGCGGAAGATATTCCAGCGGCGCAGTTTTGCCATTACTTCGACCCTTTCCGAGTCGATCAGTATCGAGGAGTCACCGATTTCCACGCGGCCATCAGGACGGCGCGTAGCCTCTACGAAATCCTTGAAGCCGAAAAAGCGGGTGTCCGTTTCGCCTCGCAGCAAGCTGCTTTAGTATTCACGGATCGCGGCATGGCGAATCCGCGCAACTTGTTTCAGCCGAGTCCGGCAGTAACATTGCCGAGTGGTCAGGCGCAGAAAAATGAACTCAGCGAGGTCGGGACGATTCGTTATTTCGGTAACGCGGACAAGATCGAGGTGATGCCGTCGAGACCTTCGCAAGCGTTTGCTGGCTTTGTTCAGCACTTGATGCACGAGATCGCGCTCGGTGTTGGCGTGCCGGAAGGTGTTTTATTCGGAACGCAAGACTACAAAGGCCCAAGCGTTCGCGCAGAATTTGCGGCAGCGGATCGCGTGTTCACGCGGCATCAAGGCGTGCTAGTCGATAAGGTTCTTGATCCGATCAAGGACGCGGTGATTCTGGACGCGATTGCACGCAACGAGATTGCGCCACCGAAGTTGGTGGCTGGCGAGACAATGGTGCAAGCCTTGCGCCGCGCAACGATGGGCGAGTGGCGCTTTCCTGCCAAGCTCTCGATTGATGTCGGTCGCGAGTCGGCGGCGAACATGAACGAGAACCGGCAAGGCGCGAAGTCGCTGCAAGAGATCGCGGCTGAAGAAGGCACAGATGCTTTCTCGCGGCTTGAGCAGATCGCAATCGAGGCAAGTTTTGTTAAGGAGCTTTCTACGAAATACGAAGTGCCGGAGACTTCGATCCGGCTTGTTACCAACTCACTTCCATCGACTCCGGCAGCGGCAGCGGCAGCAGGTGAGAACGTGGGGGCGGCAGCGGCAGACGCGCAGAACGCAAGCGCACAACCAAGTGCAAAGCCAGTCGAGGTTACAACCACGGATACACCTGCTGAGTTACCTTTGCAGCCGTTTGAATCAGAACACGTCACGATCAACTTCGCTGACGGCACTTACATTCCTACAAACGCGATTGCAGAGAACGCAAGGCAAGCACTCAAGGTGCGTGATACTAAGCCAGCGTCACAACGCGGCATGACCTCGGTGGGCTTGGCTCGCGCTCGCGATCTGATGAATAAGCGCCCTCAGTCCGAGGACACGGTGCGGCGCATGAAAGCGTTTTTTGATCGGCACGAGGCTGACAAGCAGGGCGAGACGTGGGACGAAAAAGGCAAGGGCTGGCAAGCGTGGAACGGCTGGGGCGGCGACGAGGGTTACGTCTGGGCAACCTCAATCGTAGAGCGTTTAAACAAGCAAGCCGACGCGCAGAAAATCAATGCGGCATCCGCAGAGGTGCGTCAGACGTTCGCGGCAATCACACCACCAGCACCAGAGGAGTGGCTGGACGCCGTGCAGAATTATCGCAGGAAACAGAATCTGCAAGTCGATGAAATCAAGGCTAGTATCATAGGTGAGAAATCAATTATCGAACTAACTAAAAAAGAATACGAATTGCCAGAGAAGCATCCTAAAGCTGGGAAATAAATAACATGATTCACACGCAGACCCAAATCGACAACCTAATCGAACTGGCAATCATCCAGCGCGTTGAGCTACGCAAACTCGTTGAGTCGTTGCCGGAGCTTCGCACGCATCTCTCCGTCGAGATCGAGCGTAATCTAAATGAGATCGAGCCAGCGATGCGCGAGGAGTTACAGGCTTATTTACTGACCGCATCACAGAGCGAACACGCTATCCTTGGCAACTCGCTCAAGCAAAAGATTGCGGAACTAGCAGTTAGCTTAGAGGACACGACCGCGCAGAAGTATTCGGTGCTGATGAACGAGCGTGCGGAGAATGATCGACTGCTGATCAAGGCAGAGGCACGGATCGCAGAGGCTGCGATTGCTTTACCTTCAGCGGTCAAAGAGATCGTCCTCGATGAGCTTTCACGTTTCCCGCGAGCGAATCAAATCGACCAACTGCGGAAAGAATTTGCGGAGCCAGCGAGCTTGAATCCTCGCGGCAAGTGGCAGATCGGCGAGACGTATAACAAGCTCGATCTCGTCTCGATTAACGGCAACAGCTTTATCGCGAACGAGACAACGACGGAAAAGCCGACGATGAACTCGACGGCGTGGACGCTCAACTCATCGAAGGGCGGCGTTGGTGCTGGCATCACTTCGATCACAGAACTTACTGGAACTCCAAGCAATGGAGAAACTCTTATCGGTAACGGTCAAGATTACGTCAAGTCGACCCTGACTGCTGGTAACGGTATATCTATCACGAATGGTGCTGGCTCGATTACGGTTACGGCAACCGGCGGCGTGAACTTTCAAGGCTCTTGGAACGCATCGACAAACACACCGACACTCACATCGAGCGTCGGCACGACTGGCTTTTTCTATATCGTCAGCGTTGCGGGTTCAACGAATCTCAACGGTGTAACCGACTGGGAAATTGGGGACTGGGCGATCTTCGGCACTAGCACTTGGACGAAAGTCGATAACACTGATAAGGTTTCGAGCGTGTTCGGTCGCGTCGGTTCCGTCGTCGGAGTTTCCACGGATTATAGCGCGGTCGGTATCACGAACACTGCGCTCGGAGCGAGCAACCCTTCGACGGTTGCAGCGACTACGATTAGCGCAACGTCAACAATTTCAGCGACTGGCGCGGTGACTGGGTCGAATCTCAGCGGCACGAATACAGGCGACCAAACAAATATCACCGGCAATGCGGCGACTGCTACCGCGTTGCAGACTGCCAGAAATATAAACGGAGTTAGCTTTAATGGAACCGCGAACATCACGGTGACGGCTGCTGGTTCTACTCTCTCGGACACGGTAACGATTGCGAAAGGCGGCACAGGTCAGATCACGGCGCAAGCTGCGCTAAATGCTTTGTTGCCCAGTCAAGTTGGTGCAAGTGGCAAGAATCTGCAAAGCGACGGAACCAATGTTAGCTTCGTTGCTGATGCTGGCGGCACGGTCACATCGGTTTCTGTTAGCACGGCTAACGGCGTGTCTGGAACCGTAGCGACTTCAACCACGACTCCGGCGATCAGTCTGACGCTTGGAGCGATTACGCCGACGAGCGTTGCTGCAAGTGGTTCTGTAACCGGCTCAAATTTGAGCGGGACAAATACTGGCGACCAGACGATCACGCTGACAGGCGATGTTACCGGCAGCGGCACAGGCAGTTTCGTGACCGCGATTGGCAGCGGTGTAATCGTGAACGCAGACGTAAACGCAAGCGCAGCGATTGCTTACAGTAAATTAAATTTAGCAACGAGCATCGTAAATGCAGACATCAGCGCAAGCGCGGCCATCGTAGATACAAAACTTGCTACGATCTCGACGGCATCGAAAGTCAGCAATTCAGCTACAACGGCGGCAAGCGCAAATACCGCATCCGCAATCGTTGCTCGTGATGCGTCCGGCAACTTTAGCGCAGGAACAATTTCAGCGGCTCTCACAGGTAACGTAACAGGCAACGTCAGCGGATCGTCCGGCAGCACGACTGGTAACGCGGCAACCGCAACGGCTCTTGCGACTGGTCGCACGATTGCGATCACAGGCGATCTGGCCTATACCTCACCGAGCTTCGATGGCACGGCTAACGTCACGGCGGCAGGAACGCTTGCAACCGTAGCAACAGCAGGGACGACAGGCGGTTCAACGGCTATCCCAGTAGTAACGATCAACGCCAAGGGCTTGACGACATCGATCACGACTGCGGCGGTTATTGCTCCGGCTGGCACGCTTACCGGCAACACGCTGGCGTCAGGCGTGACGGCATCGTCGCTGACCTCGCTCGGCACGATTGCAAATCTAGCGGTCACGGCGGGAACGATCTCTGGCACGCCGAGCGCATCGACTGACATTGCGAATAAATTATATGTCGACACCGTCGCACAGGGTCTAGACGCGAAGGCAAGTTGCATCGCTGCGACAACGGCGAATATCACGCTGAGCGGGACGCAGACCATCGACGGCATCTCGGTCATCGCCGCTGATCGCGTGCTGGTTAAGAATCAAACGCTCAGCCAGAATAACGGCATTTACCTTTGCGCTGCTGGCGCATGGACGCGCACGACCGACGCGGACACTTGGGACGAGCTGACCTCGGCTTTCACGTTCATCGAGACAGGAACGGTCAACGCCGACACAGGCTACGTCTGCACCGCAAACGCTGGCGGCACGCTCGGCACTACGGCATTACCTTGGTCACAGTTTAGCGGCGCGGGATCATACACGGCTTCGACTGGGCTTACGCTCACTGGCACAGTGTTCTCGCTCACGGCTCCAGTCACCGTTGCACTAGGCGGCACGAACGCGACCAGCGCAGGGATCGCGGCGTTTAATAATATATCAGGCTTCACGGCTGCGGGTGCGACTGGCACGACCTCGACCAATTTAGTTTTCTCGACCTCGCCGACTTTAGTTACGCCAGCACTTGGCACGCCGTCATCGGCTACGCTAACAAACGCGACAGGTCTACCGCTTACAACAGGCGTGACAGGAACCTTACCAGTTGCCAACGGCGGCACAGGAGTCACGACCTCCACAGGCACAACCAACGTAGTGCTGTCAGGCTCGCCAACAATCACGACCCCAGTGATTGCCCAAATCAATGACGCGAATGGAAACGAGACGCTGAAGCTGACCTCGATTGCAAGCGCGGTGAACGAAGTGACGATTGAGAATGCTTCAACAGGCAACGCCGTCCACATCTCAGCCACAGGCGGGGACGCCAGCGTTGGGCTGCATTTGGTAGGCAAGGGCGCGAGCGGCTACGTCAACGTGCAAGACTCGGTTGATGCCACAAAACGCATCATGTTTAACGCTGCTGGTGGCACGACAAACACGCGCACGATGCTGAGCAGCACGCAGACCGTCGATAGAACGCTTTCGCTGCCAGACGCTACGGATACGCTGGTAGGGCGTGCTACGACAGACACGCTAACAAACAAGACGCTCACTAGCCCCACGCTAACTGCGCCTGTCCTCGGCACGCCAGCCAGCGGCACGGTGACGAATCTAACTGGGACGGCTTCTATAAACATCAACGGAACCGTGGGAGCCACCACACCTAGCACGGGGGCGTTTACGACGTTGGGGGCTACGGGAACAATTTCAAGAACCGATTCAACAACAACCACAACAGATTGGCTTGTATATCAAACAGGTTGGGGTGCGCCAAGTGGTAACAAGAATATAATCTGGAAAGACGGCACTTCGCCATTAGGTAGGATTAGCGTTAGTTACGATGGCACTAATGCTTCAATGCGTTTTGGTTCGCTATATGCGTCTGGTTATCAAACGGCAGATAGTCTGGTTTTAACTCCCGCAGGCGCGGCAATCACAGGGACTTTGTCGGCCACGGCGGGTGCAGCGGTTCATACTTTTAGTAGCACTGGAACAGAGGTAATAGCTATTCGAAAAAGCGGAGGTTATTCAGCCTACTTAGCAACCGTTTCATCTACTGATTCGGGACTACAAATAAAAAATGTTAGTGGCACTGTAAATATGCTTGTTGCCGAAGGCGGCAACGTCGGCATTGGGACGACGAGTCCTACAGATAGTCTACAAATTTATAAAAGTGGTGCAGGGGTATATAATTCTATTCGTTTTACAAATCCAAATTCAACTGCAGATTTTTATGTAGGTATTGGAGGAAGTTCCACAGCAAATTCAAGTTTAAGAAATAATGCTTACATATATAATGCTGCTGCATCTGCGTTAATATTTGGTACATCTGACGCCGAGCGTATGCGTATCGACAGCAGCGGCAACGTCGGCATTGGTACGGCGAGTCCTGCGGCAAGCTCATCGTCAACAGCTACGGTAGAGGCTAGTGGCTGCTTAGTAGTTGGCGGAGCAATTAACGCGCATCAAACAAATCGTGGTGTATTCCAATTTGGTAGTAATACCACTAGTATTCGTAGTTACGGCGCAACTTCTGGCTCGGGCATAATAACTTTCTCTCAAGGTGGTGGAAGTAGTGCTGATACCGAGCGTATGCGTATCGACAGCAGCGGCAACGTCGGCATTGGGACGACGAGTCCTGCGACGCTGTTGCATATATCAGCGGCAACTGCGGCAAGTGCTTTAAAACTTACTTCTACTACAGGAACAAATAGCTGTTATATGGCGTTTTCTAATACGGGCGGCAATGCCTATGTTGGTAGAGAGAACAGCGTAGGAAATAATTTAGGCAGCGTTACACTTCCTTATGCTTTGGCATTAGTGACTGAAAACGCATATCCAATTGAATTTGTTACAAACAATGTCACGAGAGCTATCATCGACATCAGCGGCAATCTGCTGGTGGGGACGACGACGGCATCTGCTTCACCAGCAACAGGAGTTCAGCTTTGTAATACTTCTGGTACTTTGGGTGGCGTTTTTATTGGGCATGATACTGGAACAGCAACTGGCAATTACTACGCGACATTTAACTACGCAAGCGGTCTGATTGGTTCGATTACGCAAAGCGGAACATCTGCAGTTTTATATAACACCACATCCGATTATCGCCGCAAATCAAATGTCAAAGACCTTACTGGCAGCGGCACGTTCATTGACGCTCTGAAGCCTCGCACGTTTGATTGGGACACTGGCGATAAAGGCGTTGGTTTCCTTGCCCACGAATTTGCTGAAGTATCGCCATTGTCGGTGAGCGGTGAAAAGGATGCTGTGGATGCTGATGGCAAGCCAGTCTATCAGTCCATGCAAGCCAGCACATCAGAAGTCATCGCCAACCTCGTAGCCGAGCTGCAATCCCTTCGCAAACGCCTCGCCGCCCTAGAAGCCAAATGACAGCACTCGATTTAATCATGAAGGCTTGGCCTCTGCTACTTGGTGTCATCACGCTCATCATCGTGCTTAGTAAGCTGGATTTGCGGGTGGCGGTGGTGGAAGAAAAAATAAAGGCTTTGTTTGACCTAATGAATAAACGCAAATGAGCTACGACCCATTAAGTGTGAATGCCCAGTTGTCCTCGATTCTGACAAGGATGGACGCTCAAGATAAGATGCTTGAGCAAGTGTTGCAGCAGTGCATCAAAACAAACGGTCGCGTGACAATGCTTGAAAGTTTTAAGAACGAGCTTAAAGGGAAGGTGGCAATTTTAGCGGCGGTGATTTCGGCAGCTACCGCATGGATTATCAAACGTAACGTCTAACAATAAAATACAACATGAACAACATGACACTAGATCAGGCACTCAATAACCTCTATAACGCAGCACGCATGGCTCCGCTAAATGCCGAGCAGCACGAACTGATTCGCAAGTGTGCGGAGCAGATCGCGGAGGCACTCAAACCAAAAGAAGAACTCAAGGGCGAATAGCATGAGTGGCACGAAGGACACGAACTGGAAAAGCTACTGCGGCCCAGAATATGATGGGCGCATTATCGGGCCAGATAACTGGCAAGCTCCGGCTGTTCCTTCGGACTACGACGATCTGTTCAAATGCTCAGACGTGAATGTGCTGAACGTGGTCGATCTGGATATCCCAGACGGCTCGCAGGAGGATGCAATTGATTGCGTGCGCGGTGAACAATATACATTTAGTAACTGCAAGGTACGCGGATCGGTTACGGTCAAGGGCAGTATTAACGGCTGGACGCTGCAAGACTCGCTTGCCGATGGCTTGTTAGAGTTTGGGCAGTATGACAATTACTGGTATGCTGGCCGGCCACCGACCAAAGAGATCAAGATTAAGAACTGCACGTCATCGAGTGGCGGCAAGATCACGATACGGCTTTGGGATGCGACTTATCCTTTCGTGTGCAATACTCGGCATCGCGTGCAGCGTGTGCCTAAATTTATTTGGTTCCCTTACTTTTGTTTTCGTAAACTACAACAAGCAATCTTCGGCATTTAACTACCATGCTTGATATACTCACAAACGCACTCGGCGGTGGCGCACTCGGCGTCTTGCTCCGCATCGGCAACGGCTTCTTTGATAACTTTAAGGCCGGTCAGGATCACAAGCGCAAGCTAGAGGAGATGCAAGTGCTGGCGCAGATCGGCAGCGACAAAGCACGCTGGGAGGCGTTTACGGCTAGCCAGCAAGCGTCTGTTGCTCCGGCTAACGTGTCACCGTGGGCTGCTAATCTGATCACACTATTCAGACCGTTTATCACGATTACTCTAGTGCTGATCGCAACGGTCATTTACTTTTATTCGACAACGGAAGCGCAAAGCTCGACCGCGAACGAACTCAACTTTGCCGCATTCAATTGCATCGGCTGGTGGTTTGGAGATCGAATGAACCGTAAGAAGTAATTCACATGAACGGCCCATTTGATGAGGATGAGGACGACGAGGACGAGCAGGAACTCGTGATGCTTTAACCGCGCCGCAGCGGATTAAACCTTGATGTTGCTGACCACGAACTCGCCGGAAGGACTGAGTGTGACTTGAGCGTAACCGTGCGACCAGCGATTATAACGCGAATACATCGGGTGCAGATCGCACAAGCAACCGAGTGACCACGTTGCAATCGACTTGCCGCGAACGTCATTCTCAACGTGTTCGCTAACTTGATGATGATGGTTCACGAGCGAGGACGCTTTCGTTCGCATGAATAATCCACGCGCTGCGTTGACTGGGCCGATCATCGGCGTCGGGTATTCGTGACCGTGCAGCACCGTAAGGTTGCCGAGATAGATCGCACGCTTCTCGTTGACGTAATCAAAATTGCGTTCTTTGAGTTGCAGCAGTTCGGTGAGCGTGATCATCTTCAGATCGTATATCTCAGGCGCGGCGCTCATCACATAATGATCGAGACGTTCCTCGTGGTTGCCGTCTTTCCAAATCTTTTTGGCTTTGGGATAACGCTCATCGAGCGCGTCCAAGAAATCATTCGTCGTTTCGATCTCTTTTTTAACAGATCGACAGCGCGGGTCTTTCATAAAGCGCGACAACTTATAGAAGTCGATTGTGTCGCCGTTTAAAATAATTAAGTCCGGCTTTAGCTTATCGAGCCGAGCGAACACGTTACGCAGCGCCTTGACCGAATGATACGGCAAGTGTATGTCGCCAAGCACGGCTATCTTAGCGTCACGATTTAATTCGTTCTTAACGATATGCGGAACAAAATCAGATTCATCCGAGGGCGGGATAAAATGCGATGGCTCTGACTTCTCAACGAATTTATTAGACCTTACGGCTTTGGCTAAATTGTTCGCACCTTGTTTGCCGCGCAAATACCTGATGCTGGTTCGCACGTTCTCCAATTTTGATTTGAGCCAGACATCGGGATTATCAGCGATCAATTTTCGCGCAATCGTGCGACTCGGCAGATCATTCCATTTTAACAGCGCATCTCTTATTATCTTGGATTCGATTTCTTGCATAAGAAAGGCAGAGCGTTTTTTGCGCTCTGCCATAAAGATTGACTGCCCATGAAGCGTTTCGCGGGTCTCAGTTGCCGCGTGTCCATCTTTATACTAGTGCGGATGTTAAATTTGACAACTGAGACGCTTTACGATGACACCGATCATTTCATTTGCTGCCGTTGCGGATTCCAAGATTGATGCCGAAGCTGGCGTGATCCGTGGCGTTTCGCTCATTACCGTTGGCCCAGCCCTCGGTCACGGCGTTGCGATTGATCGCAAGACGCTTGAGCAGGTCAAAACCGCTGCTGAGTTATATACCGGCGGTCTAAAGGTGAAGCTGGATCACTCCGGCGGCGCTGGCGACATCATCGGCTACATCGACACGATGCGGATCGAGGGCGACAAGTTGTTAGGCGATTTGCACTTACTGCAAAGCTCGCCGCACCGCACCTATATCCTCGAAATCGCGCAGCGCATCCCCGACACGTTCGGTCTCTCGATTGCGTTCTCCGGCCCAAGTGAAGTCGGCGCGGATAAGAAAACCATTTTGCAGCGTTGCTCTGAGATTTACTCCGTAGACCTCGTGAGCGAACCCGCTGCCAATCCAGACGGATTCTTTAGTCGCAAACTCAAGGAACTTGAGAGCGTGATGCCGAAGAACGAACCGTCTGGCACTCCACAATATAATAATCCTATGATGACCGAAGAAGATAAGAAGGCTATCGCTGGCATGATTGAATCATCCATGATGGCTCTTAATGATAGAATCGCAAAGATCGAATCTGGTCTTGCTGCTGATGCCAGCGCAGATGCTGCTGACATTGCTCCCGCTGCTATGAAAGCAAAAACCGACATGATCACGAACGCTGCCAACGAAGGTGCGCTCGCGGCCATCCGTGAATTTAGCAAACAGTTCGGCGCTCCTGCTGCTCCTGTTGCTTCTGCTGAAGCTGTTAAACCAGCCGATGCAGTCAAACGCAGCTTCGAGCAAATCGTTGCTGACAAATCCGTCGAGCTGAAAGGCAACAAGTCTGCTGCTATTTCGTTCGCGGTTAAAAACCATTCTGCCGAATACACCGACTATCGCGCCCGCGTTCAGTCTGGCGAAATCGTCAAACTCTAATCCCAAACTAATATGTCTACACAATATCTTAACAGCGGCACGTTTCTGGCTAACTCAGCTCTTACCGCTTTCCGTCTCGTGACCATTTCGAGCAACCTCGGCGTTGGCCTTTGCGCTACCGGCGGTGTTGTTGATGGCGTCACTCAAATCGACGCAGCTTCTGGTGACTACGTCACCGTCGGCTTCCTCGGTAATAACACGATCAAAGTCGCTTTGCTCGCTGGCCCAGTAACGGTCGGCAACACTCTGTTCGCTGTCGCTGGTGGCCTCGTCGCCATCACTGGCACGATCACCGTTGGCAAATCACTTAGCACCGCGTCTGACGCGAATGCCGTGGTCGAAATCCTTCCTCGCAACCTCTAATTTATAAACTACCATGTATAGTAATTCTGCTGCAGTATTTCGTGGCGACATCGCCGGAGTTCTTGAACAATCTAAGGACTGGGAGTCTGGATTGATCGGGGCTAAAATCATGCCAGTGCTGAACGTCCCAGTTCGCGCCGGTCAATATCCTTCTTTCCAACTCAAAGAAGGTCAGCTTCTCAAGAGCGATGTAAAACAGCGCGCAGTCGGTGCTGCTTATCCTCGTATGGTGAACAGCTACAACCAAGAAACCTACACCTGCCAAGAGTATGGCATTGAGAATCCTATTGACGATACCGTCACAGCGGATGTCTCGCGTTTCTTCGACGCCGAGGTCATGGCTGCAAAAATTGCTCAACGCAAACTGATGCTCGGTCACGAGCTTCGCGTTTCGTCTGCAATCTTCAACGCTACGACGTTTACCGCGACCAATTCCGGCACGGCTTACACCACGGCAAACATCGCCACGTTCGATGTTGGCCTCGATGTGCAAGACGCTATCGACCGTTTGCTCGCCAAGGGTGAGTCGGCTAACAACCTGAAAGTCGTGATTCCGTATGCTGTATGGACTCGCATCCGTGCCAGCACGAAGTTCCAGAACCGTTTACGCGGCTCCGGCATTTCGAGCGACTCGATCTTGAATGCTTCGACACAGGCTGCGGCTGATGTGTTCGGCGTGCAAGAGGTGTTGATCGGTCGCGCCTCCTATGACTCGGCTCCTGAAGGCGTGGCGTTTGCTTCCGCTAATGCGTGGGCGAATACCTATATCTTCGTGGGTTCAGTCTCCGAGGGCAGCGCGGGTTACTTCGGCGGCGGCGCTGGGTTTACCTTAAACTGGTCGGAGTATGGCCCTGCGTTTGGTGTCAGCACCTACCGCGAGGAGTCCATCAAGTCGAATATCGTTCGCGCTTCGCAATACGTCACCGAGAAGGTCGTTAATGCGAACGCTGGTCAGCTTGTCACCACCCAATACAGTTAATTTATTAAATTAAATTGGTGAACAGAGCCTCACGCTTAACTGCGTGGGGCTTTCTGTTTTTGACGGTTCGCTGATACCTCATGCGCCTATCACTCTGCGTTATTTGTGGCAACGAATCGGAACACATCCTGCAAATGCTCAGTTCGTTTGAGCCGATCTTCGATGAGCTATCGCTCGTGCGAGCCATCGGCGGTCAAGAGCCGGACGACACCGTGGATAAGGCGCGTGCGTGGTGCGGCGAGAACGGCAAGGCTTTCTTGTTCAGCGAATACATTAACGTCATCACCGCGCAGAAATGGCCGCACGTTGATTCGTTCTCGGACGCTCGCAATGCGGCGTTCGCTCAAGGCACAGGCGACTGGCTTTTGTGGGCTGACTGCGACGATCTGATCGAGGGGACTAGTATGTTCCGCGAATCGCTCAAAAACGCCAAGGACGACGTTCTAATGGCACGCTGTCCTTACGATGTGAGAGGCTCAAACAAGAAGCTGCTCCGCGAGCGCGTAATCCGGCGATCAACCTTTGAGGCCGGACGCCGCTGGCATCACGACGTTCACGAGAACCTACTTCTTCTGGCTAACGATAAGCACGAGGACTGGCAGCAGCCGGTTTGGATACACTCGCCCAACGTGATTAAGCGAGCGAACCGCAAGCGGAACTTGAAGATTCTAGGCAAGTCGGTCGCGGAATCCGCAACGCAATACTTTTACATTCACCAAGAACATTACTGCGACGGCAATCGACCGGCGGCAGAGCAGTTCGGCAAGATCGCGATCTCGTTCCCGAATCTAGAAAGCTCGTTCCGTTACGAGGTGCTGCTAAATCTAGCGCGTATTTCCGGTATCAACCGCGAAGCTATGCAGTATGCTTTGCAAGCGCACGGAGTATTTCCGTGGTGTCGCGAGGCGATTGCTACTATGATACTATTGCATTTTGAGAGGCAGGATGCCAAGCGAGCGTCTTACTGGGCTGAGACCATGCTGAAGCTCGACGTGCCAAGCGTCGCGGATCGACCGTGGACGCACGAGCGCAAATGGTATGACTGGGCTGGCTGGGATTTGGCAGCGCGTGCGGCGAGGCTCTCCGGCTTCACAACGCTCGCTGAAATCCGGCAAATGCATTGCCATAAAACAGAGGAGCCAAGGATCACGCTCCTGCACGCGACCAAGGATAACACCTCAAACGCGGTGGCTTGCCGTGACGCTTGGTTAAATGCCGCGACCGATCCGGCGCACGTTGAGCATATCTTTGCGATCAACTCGGACGACGAAACCAGCACGGTGATGGTCAAGCAATTCCAGCACGTTAATGTGAAAGGAACGCTCGACGACGCGCTGAATTCAGCCAGCAAGAAAGCGCGTGGGAATCTACTGATCGAAGTGCGGGATAACTACGCGCCAGCGTTGCAATGGGATTCAAAACTTTTTGATTTGATCTCAGGTCGCGACCTCAATTCAACGCCGTTAAGGATCAAGATCAAGGAGGTCGATCAGCGCATAATTTCTCGCGCACAGTATCGAGCGCAAGCCGAGGTGTTCACCGCATCGGAGCCGGACTGCGAGGTCTTGGAAGCGGTAGAAAGGATCACGCTCATTCGATGAAAGCGATTGTCATTTGCACGACGCACGGCAGGTGCTTGCCGGTCATGTTGGCCTCGATTTCGGAATACGTTCCGCGTGATGTAACGGTTTATCTTGCTGGCTCAGACTTAAAGTTGCCGAATCACCAGACGATTAACCTGCCGAATGACGCACGCAATTTTGGCGATGCTTACAACGCGGCGGCAGCGATTGCGTTTGCACGCTTCGATGAAATCGTGATTGCAAATGACGACATTGTTTTAACTCCAACTACATGGAGGACACTTGCTTGCGACGTTTCTTTCATTAAAGAAAAGTTTGGCGATCACGGCATCGTTGCGTGTCGATCTGATTACGCACGAGGCACGCAGAACATACGCTGCGGAATCGGTAAGATTAACTTTTTGAGATACGAATCGGAGGCGCAAATAATTGTCACGGATGTCATCGCGCCGATCTTCGCGCAGGTTACCCGCAGCGCGTGGGTGGATTTCCCACCGATCAACTGGTTCTCGGACGACGTGCAATGCTTAGACATGAAACGGAATCACTATATTTCCCGCGCTTACGTTCATCACGTCGGGTCGCAGACTTGCGGCGATGATGTCAAAAAATGTTTAGACGATGCCGAGCCGTGGATCAAAGCGAACCGCCCAGAATTGCACGCAAAGTGGTTTCTTACAAACGGAGCAGTTATATGAGCAGCGTCCGAGACTTCGATCCCACCCAACTTGCCGCAGACTATCTCGGCATCCTCGATCAAGCTGGTATCACGTTCACTTACCAAGGCAACACGGTGACCGGCATTTGGTCGTCGGCTCGTAATGCGTTTAGCGACTTCGAGGATCAACGCAGATCGGATTCTAAGTTTACGATCTTCTTAACGACCAGCCAAGTTGCGACCACTCCGGCGGTCGCGCAAACCTTGTTGCGTTCTGGAGTGACTTACTTTGTCGAGCAAGTGACGCTTGATGCCGAGGGGACTGGTTGTGAAATGGATGTGTGCAAAGTGATATGATTTTTCTTAGCGCACAAACCAGAGAGCTTGAACAAGCACTCGCCAACTTAGCAAAAGCAGCTAAGGTTGATCACGGTTTGGTTATCAAGGAGGAGGCTAAATATATCGTGCAAACGATTATGAAGTTCACTCCACCGAACAATCGTCCACAGGGTATCAATGCAGTTCGCAGAGACATTAACCGCGTTGCCGAGCCATTGAACTACGAAACCTTTGAGTCAAAAGCGTCTAAAGGTGGATTTTATAAGTCGATGGCTAAATATGTTCGCGCTCGCAACGTCTCTAAAATCCAAGACTTGTTAAATAATCCTAGATTTACGCATTACTACGGCAGAAAACTTTTGGCAAATGGTTCTGAAATAATGGCAGAGCATCATAGGCTTAGAAACAATCGCGGCAATGTTGCGATTCAAAGGAATAAAGCATTAGCGTTAGGTCGGGATTTGAGTCGGTATCGCAAGGATGTTGAGGGCGCAGTCGGCTGGCACATCTCTGGCTGGATACCTACCTCAAAAGCAACTGGCGCTAGATACAAAACAATGTTCGATCGTTTTAAGGTAACGCGCTCTGGGTCTGTTCTGCTTAATTTTAAGACTGAAAATCCATTCATTATCGCAACGGCTTACAACACCAAGATTCCAAATTATCAGAGAATCATAAACGGCGCGGTAAATTCAAGAATTGCCACGACCATTAAAAAGCTGGAACGAGTTAAGGCTAATCGCGCAGTCAATCTTGGATTCATGAAAGTCAATGGCCCACTTATTCAAATCGAAACCAAAGCAGCATGAGCATCCGCACAAACATCCGCACCGCAACCGCTAATGCCCTAACTGGCGCGAGCGTGGTCGTAACCGCAAACATTCTTAAAGGGCGTAACAACACGATTGCCAGCGTTAGCTTTCCCTCGGCTGCGGTCTATGCCGTGCAAGAGCAGATCGAGGTGCGATCCTTGCGACCATCCGACCGGCTTCAATATCGGCAGCTTTCCTTAATGGTCGATTACTTCACCGCAGAAAGCGGAACCTACCTGATCGACGACCTATTCGATACCGGCAGCGCGGCGGTCGAGGCGGCGGTTTTAGCCGATCCCACCCTCGGTGGCGTATGCTCAGATGTAAATTTGACGAGCGTGGAATATACGATAGAGCCTGATGAAGATCGGCGCTGGGGCGTCGCTCGTCACACTTTTAACTGCATTTATTTAACCCAAGACTAATATGCCATCCAATGTCCATTTAGGCCGCGAAGGTCTAGTGAAAATCTCATCCACTACTATTGGCGAGTTGAAAAACTATTCGCTGTCCCACTCCTCTGACACCGTCGAAGATTCCGTAATCGGCGACACCTACCGCACGCGGGTCGCGACCATGAAAATGTGGTCAGTCTCCGGCGATATGTTTTGGGATGAGACCGACGCGGGTCAACTTTTGATGACCATCGGCAGCAGCGTGACGCTGAACCTCTATCCTGAGGGCGCAACGACTGGTGACATTTATTATAGTGGCAGCGCAATCGTCACCAAGTTCGACGTGACCGCAAACTTTGATGGTCTGGTCGAGGCTTCGACCGCATTTGAGGGCAACGGTGTTCTGTCAACTGTCACGGCTTAATCTGAGGAATAAACAATGGACGCAATCGACCTAGTTCGGGAACACTTCACGTCGCTCGGCACTAAATGCATCGACGTTCCAGAATGGAAAATGCAGATTTATTCAACTCCAGTAACGCTGGGCGAAAAGAATCGTCTTTATCGCAAGTCGAAAGACAACGATATGGAATTGCTGGTCGATGTTCTGATCGCTAAAGCGTGCAACGCTGAAGGCGTTAAGCTGTTTACCATCGAGCATCGAATCACGTTTCTGAACAAAGCCGATAGCAACGTGGTTGCTCGCGTCGCAAATGCTATCCTCTCCGAAGATTCACCCAAAGTTGATGAGCTAAAAAACTAATCGGCGGCGAGCAAGGAGCCGACCTTCTCGCCGTTTACGCAATCGCGGAACGACTCGGCAAGTTTGCTTATGAAGTTTTAGAAATGCCAGCTCAGGAATTATCCGGCTGGCTTGTTTATATAAACCACTTGAATCGACTCAAACAAAATGGCCGCTGAAGCAACATTCATTCTAAGGGCAGTCGATTCGACAAAGGCGGCGTTTGCTAGCGTTCAAAACTCGCTTGCTAAGACTTTTCAATCAGACGCTCCGACTAAATTTGCGGCAAAGTTTTTAGGTATCCAGCAAGCAGCAAGTTTAATTGCGCGAGAAATTAGATCGGTGATCGAGAACATTGACTCAATCCCAAATGTTCCAGAAAAAACACTGCAAAGTTTCAATGAACTTAAATATAATTTAAGTAATACGAAAGCAGTTATTGATAGTGTTATTATAAAAGGATTATCACTTTTTACTACCGTCGGGACAGGAATCGGAAAGTTTTTTGGTGGCTTGGTTTATGGACAGCAAGCGGTAATAGATTCAGAAAAAGCAGTTAACGTGGAGGCGCAAAGATTTGCTGCAATACCATTAGAGAAAAAACTTCTTGAAATTGCTGACGCCAAAGAAAGAATAGGCAAAAGCAATATTGATTTAGTTCCAATGCTTCAGGACGAAATGCAAGCATTGACCAATTTTGCAAATACTGGAATCGTTGATCTTGGTAAATTAGACAGCGCAGCTTTGAAAAGTTTTGCTTTGAGCGTTGAATTGAATAAAGGCCAAAGCAAAACACTCAAAGATGAAGCACGCGTCAAAGCAGCCGGTATCGGAAATGCTTTATTGCAGACATCCATAGGCCTTGAAGAACAAATCAAAAAACTTCAAAATGATATTGCTGCAAAAAATGTTGAGTTTTTCAACAGGGATATTGATGCACGTGGTCAGATAATACAATTAACGAAAGACTTAATCTTCTTAGAAAATAGTAAGCCACCTTTAGTGGATGCGACTGATATTCTTGGCAGGGAAAAAACTCTTGAATGGTTAAAAAAGGTTCAAGATGCCAACACCAAGATATTTTTATTAAGTGAAAAACAAAAAGAAATGGGCAGGGAAGCTGGTAAAATGATTGCATCTGGATTTGAGGAAGCGGTTTTTTCAGGTAAAAAACTTAGCGAAATACTAAAAGCATTAACCCTCGATCTGGTAAGAATGGTATTTCAAAAGCAAGTTACTGAAAGGGCTGCTACTGGCATTAGCGCTTTCATTAACACAGCTTTAGGATTCAAGGCGATGGGTGGCCCAGTTACATCCGGCTCACCTTACGTTGTCGGCGAGAAAGGCCCAGAGCTATTCGTGCCAAACAGCAGCGGTTCAATCATTCCGAATAGCAAGATGGGCAGCGGTTCTAGTGGCGCTGGTGGAACAAACGTGAATGTGACTTACAACATCGCGTCCGGCGTTTCGCGTTCCGATCTCGTTCCGATCCTTGAGCAACAACGCAAGTTACTGAAATCGGAAATTCCCGACATGGTTCGTCGCGGCGGTGGCTACCGTGCAGCGTTTGCTTAATAAACATCATGGCAATTTCATACCCACTCACACCTCCTGCGGCGCTTGTTGCATCTAAGCTGATGATCACTGGCGTGAGTTCTACTCGCCGCAACATATCGCCTTACACTTTGCAGTCACAGCAATACAACTGGACTGGGCAAGGCTGGCTCGGCTCGGTCGAGTGTCCACCGATGGTGCGCGCTGATGCGGAGGCGGTGATCGGGTTCCTGCTTGCAGCGCAACGCGGCACTTTCTATTTTCAAGATTACGCAAATCCAAATCCTCGCGGTGCGGTCACCGGCACGTTGCTGGTTTCGTCTGCGACGGCTAACGATACGACGCTTGGATTCAGCGGTGCGACTGGCAACTTCGCGGTCGGCGATTGGATTCAAATCTCGACCTCGCTTTATAAGGTGATCCAAGTGAACTCGTCATCGAGCGTGGACTTGTTTCCGTTGCTGCGTGCAAGCTACGCGGTCAGCACACCGATCACGAAGGTCAACGCAAAGGGTGTGTTCCGATTGCAGGAACCATCGACGCAATGGAGCATCGAGTTAGCTAACATTTACGGCATGAGCTTTAGCGTAGTCGAGGACATTGAAACATGAGCATCACAACCGCTGGCAGATCACTGAGCAACGATATGGTGACGCAAGTTTCCGCGTCGCAGCTAACGCCGATCTTGCTCGCGTCGCTGCAATTTTCTCCGGCAATTTATCTTTGGAGCGGTTACGGTAATCTTGTTTACGACTCGATCACCTATCTCGGAACCGGCACGCTCGGCACGATCTCGCCTATCGAGGAGACAACCGATCTCGCGTCTCGCGGTATCACAATGCAACTTTCCGGCGTATCGACTACGCTTGTTGCCGAGGCATTGACCGAGGACTATCAGGGCAAGAACTGCACGGTATTATTCGGTGCGTTGAATTCAAGCGCGGCGTTGGTCTCGACACCGATCACGATCTTCTCTGGTCGAATGGACGTAATGAATATCTCGGACGACGGCACATCGCAGACGTTAACGATGACAGCCGAGAATCGCCTCGTGGATTTCCGGCGTCCTCGCGAGGTTCGCTACACGCATCAGGAGCAACTTCAACTGCGAGCCAGCGCAACCATCGCTGACCTCGGTTTGATTTACGTCAACGCAATACAAGAAAAAGAAATTTATTGGGGTAACGAAAAACTCGCTGCGCCTGTTATGGGTAACGGCGGCGGTGACTACGGCCCAACTGAATACGCATGATGACGCGCAAACAAAACTGGACAGACGAGCTAGTCGCTTTCATCGAGGAGCGTCGGCACGAACCGTTTGCATGGGCTAAGAACGATTGCTGCTTGTTTGCGTGCGACTGGATCAAGCGTGCGACAGGAATTGATCCTGCCTTTCAACTGCGCGATCAATACCACTCCGCGATTTCAGCTCATCGACTTATTAAGAAGCACGGCGGCATAATCGGAATCGTTCGGAACTACGGTGAACCATGCGGGATCGAGCGTATCGAGTCATCGATGGCAAGGCGCGGCGATATTATCGTTCGTGATTGCGGTGACGGAGACTGCATCGGAATCGTTCTCGGCGCGGATGCAGCGTTCGTAGGCGTGAGTGGATTGTTTTTTGCTGCCATGAATGGTGATGTAAAAATAAATTGCTGGAGACTATAAATTTATGGCCGTAGCATTAGCTGCATATATTTTGAACACACTAGGCGTATACGGCGCTGCCGGATACGTTACGCTTGCTTCAATTACGACTTTAGCATCTGTGATTTCTTTCGTCGCCGTGACCGCTGCGTCGATGGCGGTCTCCAAGTTGCTTGCTCCTAAGGCTCCGAGCTTTGCGGATTCATCTCTCTCGACTCGCTCGCAGATGATCCGTTCGCCGATCTCAGCACGGCAAGCAATCTACGGTCAGTGCAAAGCGTCAGGCGTAATCGTTTACATCTCTACGACCGGCACAAAAAATCAGTATCTGCATCTAGTAATTGCGATTGCCGGACACGAGTGCGAGGAACTGGGTGACGTTTATCTTAACGACGAGAAAATCATCACAGGCTCCGGCAACACGGTCGATGGCGGCAGCAGATATCTGAACAAGATCACGATCGTGAAGCATCTTGGCACGACTCCGCAGACGGCTGACGCGGCGTTAATTGCTGCGACGACCGGCTTGACCGCTGACACAGGGCAATGGACTTCCGCGCATCGCTTAGACGGCATCACTTACATTTATGCACAACTGACATGGGATGCGGAAATCTATGTCGGCGGCATCCCGAATATTTCGTGCGTCGTTAAAGGCAAAAAGGTTTATGATCCGCGCACGACGACGACGGTTTACTCTGCGAATCCTGCGCTGGCGGTGCGTGATTACTTGCTCGATACCAAGATCGGGATGGCGATGACGAGCGCGGAGGTCGATGACACCTCGATCACGGTCGCGGCGAATGTTTGCGATGAGCAAGTGCAGATTCTGCCAGCGTCGCCAGTCGTTTACGAAAACCGTTACGAAGCTAACGGCGTGATCATTACGAGCGCAGCGCCGGATGAGAATATCGGCAAGCTCCTGAGTGCGATGGGCGGTCTAATTGCTTACTCCGGCGGCAAGATGGTCGTATACGCGGCGAGCTATCGCACGCCCACCGTTACGCTTTCCGAGAAACATTTCGTCGGCCCACTTAACGTGCAGACTCGGATCAGCGCACGCGACCGTGTGAACTCGGTCAAAGGCGTTTACGTCTCCGAATCAAACGACTGGCAGGTGACAGACTTCCCAGCGGTCACATCCGCAACCTACGTCAGCGAGGACAACAACATCGTTTACTTCCGCGACGTGGTCTTGCCGTTCACGACTTCGCCCTCGTGCGCTCAACGTCTTTCGGTGATCGAGTTGCGTCGCGCACGCGAGGAGATCACCTTTAGCGCACGCTTCCGCTTAGAAGCAATGCAGGTTCGCGCAGGCGACACGGTGATGATTACGAACGCCAAGCTCGGCTGGAGCGCGAAAGTGTTTGAGGTAATCGAGTGGCACTTTGCAACTGAGGGCGAACCACCGTTGCTCTACGTTGACATGACGCTCAAGGAAACCGCTTCATCGGTTTACTCGTGGACGACGGCTGACGAGATTTACGTCGCGGATGCACCGAATACTAATCTGATCGACCCGCGCAATCCATCGGCTCCGACCTCGCTTACGCTTACCGCGAACGGCACGACGCAACTGATCCAAGAGGACGGCACGGTAACCTCGCGCATCAAGGCGAACTGGGTCGCGCCGAGCGATGAGTTCATCCAGTCCGGCGGCATGGTCGTGATGGAATATAAGCCAAGCGCATCGACGACTTACATAACGTGGTCTCGGAATGAAGGCACAGCGACCGAGGATTTTATCAGCGGCGACATCAAGATCGGTTTGACCTATAACGTGCGTCTTTACGGTGAAAGTTATTTCGGCGTTAGCACGAGCTATCTGACAGGCAGCGTCCTAGTTCAAGCCAGCACGACCGCGCCATCGGCTCCGACTAATCTCTCGGCAGCATCAGGCGCGGGACTAATCGCACTCGACTGGGACGACAACACCGAGCCGAATCTTGCGACGTATTATCTATACCGGAACACCACGAACACATTTGCGACCTCGGCGACGATTTGGAGTGGCTTCGCAAGCGGTCGCAATGATGCATCAGTCACCGCGTCCACGACTTATTTTTATTGGGTGAAGGCCGAAGATTCGCTCGGCAATCTTTCAGCGGCATCGACTGCGGCATCAGCGCAAGCGAGTGCGGCGGGATCGAACGGTGCAAACGTCGCCGTGGTTTACCTTTATCAACGCTCAGCTTCTACGCCGTCGCAGCCAGCTAATACAACCACCTTTACTTTCTCGACTGGCGTTCTAAGCGGGTCGCTTGGCTCGTGGTCACAAACGATTCCATCAGGAACGAATCCGCTGTGGGTAGTAACAGCAACGGCATCCAGCACGAGCGCGACTGATAGCATTGCAGCAGCAGAGTGGGCTAGCGCGGTAATTCTTGCGGAGAACGGCGCTGCGGGAACCAACGGCACGAACGGCACGAACGGTGCGGCGGGTCTGAACGTCGCGAGCGTTTTCATTTACCAGCGTTCGGCATCGTCACCAGCCGTTCCGAGTTCGACGCTCACCTATACTTTCAGCACAGGCGTATTATCCGGCACGCTCGGTTCGTGGACACAATATATTCCTAGCACGAACGGCAATCCGTGCTGGGTCACAATCGCAACAGCCAGCAGCACAAGCGCGACCGACACGATCACGAGTGGCGAGTGGGCTGCGGTAACAAAGCTCGTCGAGGATGGTGCAAACGGCACGAACGGCACGAATGGCACGAACGGAACTAACGGCACGAATGGGGCTGCGGTTACCTCGGTCAGCGGATCGTTCAGCACCATCGGTCTAAATGCTGGCGGTCAATCCACGGTCGTCACGCTCTCGAAAACTCCCGTCAACACCGTCGTGTTAGTCGTAGCAAATGTCGTCATGGAAAACTTAGACGCAGTCGCAGACACAGGCGTGACCGTGAGAATTTTCCGCGACTCGACGGTGATAAAACTTTTTCCGAATTTTAATTTGTCGGCGTATGAAACTTCTGCGAACGAGAATTTAAATTTTGCTGACACGGGGCTGACGGCGAACGTCTCATACAGTTATACGATCAAGGCATACCGAACTGTCAGCGGCGCGACGATCGATTGCCAGAGCGCAGACCTGACGCTGTCGGGGTGATGTAATTAGTTTTGTGTAAGGTTTTGATCGTAACTTCGCGCCCACATGGTAACTTTGGTGTTTTCGTAAGTCTTTGATAATTAAAGACTAGAGCAAGGCAGGAAAAATAGTTAGCGTATAATCTTTAACTAATTTGGGGATCGGTTTTGATCGTCACGTCGCAGGGAATTAACCCTGAGACAAAATCCCAAACTAAATGAAAACATTGAAATTCGATTTATTGAAACACGAGGCCGACAGCCTCTGCGAGCTTTTGCGCTCACTGAACGCTCACGGCATTCCATACAGCCTTGAGAATAAAAGGGAATACGTCATCGTCACCATTGGGGAGGGCTACTAATGAACTATCAAAACGGATGGACATTTCTCGACGACGCTACCGAGGATCAACTCTCGTCTGATAACGAGCAGCGCCTCGACGAACTCGCCGCCGAGGCTGCGATGCTGTTCAGAGAAATTCCTGAGCCTTGCGACACCCGCGAGGAGCAGAACGAGCAAGACCTTAACGATGCCTCCGCTTTTGTTCTCTGGCAAAAAATCGAGGAGATCGAGCGGGAACTAATCAAGAGCGGTGCGCGGTTCGTGCGAAACAACGAACGCTTCAATGAAGATGAACGCCGCATGGATTATGAGGATAATTCTAGCGCAAGATATTAACTGACTCTGCTCCCTCCTGCCGAGCAATCGGCGGGAGACCGCAGCGCCAGCGGAATTAACCGCGACCGCAGCTTACGAACATGAAAATCGAAACCATAAAATCCATACCAGTCGATGATCTGGTGGTCACGAGCCTGATTCACGTCTCGATGACTCACGGTGACGCGACTGGACAGGACAACGACGGTCAGCCTACGGTCGAGGCCGAGGTCGAGATCATAAACCCTGAGTTGCACGACGCGGCTACGTTCGCGCCTTTTAAGTTTCGCTGCGACTGCTGCGGCTCCACGCGGCTCAAGCACGCTTGCACGGTCGTTCACAAGCCGACCCTAACTGGCTATTGGATCGGACGCGACTGCGCGACCAAGCTGCTCGGTATGGCCGACGGTGCGTTCAGCAAAATGTCAGTCGCCCTCGCAGAGCGCGGCGAGTGCAAGCGTCGTTTGGCATCGTGGATCACACGCAACCCGCAGCACGCGGAGATCGTAGCGTGGGCAGGTGCATCCGATCATAGCATCGCACGCGATCTAGTCTACCGTCTGCGTCAATACGGCAGCTTGTCCGAGAAGCAGGTCGAGCTGATGTATAAAATTAAAAACCAGATCGCAGAAGAGGCTACAGCGGCGGCAAACGAGCCAACGCCGACGACCCCAGCGCCGTCAGGCCGCGTAAAAGTTTCTGGAACTGTTCTTGGAACCAAAGTAATCGAGGGCCGTTTCGGTAACACCCGCAAGGCTCTCATCCAGTTGACCGACTTCAATAAAGTTTGGGTGACCTGCCACGAAAACAAAGGCGATGCAGTTACTTTCACGGCGATGTTTACGGTCAGCGCCACCGATAACCACTTTGCATTTGGCTCGCGGCCGATCTGGCACGACTAACCCACTAAGGTTCCAACCATAATAAATTCTTCCCCGCACAAACAAACAAAAACAAAATTCATACCATGAAAACAAACGACACGCATTGGGCGCTCGGTTCTTCTGCTCCTCGCCCATACATTCACGCAACTCAATACTTTGACCTCACTCCTACATGGAGCGGTCTCATGCCCGCGCTTATTGCCGCCGCCGCTAATGGAAGCCAAGGCGCAACCGATGAACTTATGCGCCTAGCCGCAACTGTTGACCGCCTCAACGCTAAAAACAAATCCATCTTATGAAAACTTTCATACTATTCACGGCGCTCGTGATCACCTCGCACGCCGCGCCTCCTTCATCCTTCTTCGCCGCGCTCCATCAAGTCGAGACAGGCGGGGCGCTCGGAGCCATCAAGGGCGACAACGGCAAAGCCCTCGGCCCACTTCAGATTCACCGCGCCTATCACGCCGACTCGCGGGTCGCTGGCGACTACTCGCGGTGCGCTGATCTGGAATACTCCAAGAAGGTCGTCACCGCGTATATGCAACGCTACGCGCCTGCAGCGTGGGACGCTGGCGACGTTGCGACCCTCGCACGAATTCACAACGGTGGCCCTCGCGGTCATCTTAAACCAGCAACCCTAAAATACTCGCAGAAGGTTCTGCGCGTGCTGAAGAAATGAAATTAGGATTATTTAACCGACCAATCATAGAATCTACGGACTATTATTTCAATCCGCTTCACGGCAAATGGTTCAGCGTTCCGAAACATTGGATTGGAGAATTCCTTGACACAATTTCCTACGATATAAAATGAACATCACCGACGAACAATATCAGACGCTCCTCAATGAGCTTAAATTAATTCGCGAGGCGCTTACCGCAACTCGCTCGACGACTCCGGCTCCTGCCGCATCGCGCACGCTTACAGGAAAGACTGGAGAAGATATTCCACAGCCTACGTTTGCCATCGACCAGCCCGAACTGGTCACGGTTCACTTCGGTAAAAATGCCGGTGTGGAGATTGGCAAGCTCACCGAGAAATCGCTCGGCTGGTATTGTCTGGAGCCTGAGCCTCGCATCGGGAACAATGGGAAACCATTTCCTCCCCGAGAAGCTGACGTGAACCTTCGCAACGCAGCGCGGTTGCTCTGGCACGAGCGTCGCGGGACGCTCAAGGCTAACTTGTTTGAGGCGCAACCCAAACCTACCGCGCCGACCGAGGCGCAACTCGATGCAGAATTCAACGAGTCGGTTCCGTTCTAATAATTTGGTAAACAAAAAACCCTTGCGCCATATTTCAGACGCAAGGGAAACAACGAAAACAAAACAGGATCAACTAACATGAGTATCGTAGACGTTAAAAGTGAAACAGTAGATGTCGCAGCGGTTAAACCGACTGCTCTTATCAAAGCTCCGATCGCCTTCGGCGGTCAGGGCGTTCAACTCGCCTCGCTTGACGAGGCTTACAGATTCGCGAATGCGGTTGTGGCTTCTGGCTTCGCTCCGCGAGGCATGGAAAAGCCGGAGAGCGTGCTGATCGCAATTCAACTCGGCATGGAGTTAGGCATGACGCCGATGAGCGCGTTGCAAAACACGGCGGTGATCAACGGTCGACCCGCGATCTACGGTGACGCTGCGCTCGCCCTCGTTCGCGCCAGCGGTCAGCTAGTAAGCTACTCCGAGACGGAGATCGGCGAGGCCGGTAAAGACTCGC
>Ga0209297_1000248_pt1 | contig 36633 bp, 67 predicted proteins | sample S_130805_MF_Meta_FD_187322 | JGI IMG/M metagenome (GOLD analysis project Ga0209297, IMG submission 187322) | Freshwater microbial communities from Lake Simoncouche, Canada to study carbon cycling - S_130805_MF_MetaG (SPAdes) (version 2) | ecosystem: Environmental > Aquatic > Freshwater > Lake ...
GTATATTACATAACGCTGGTATTGTTAATAAAGATATGGGTGACTACCCAGCATTTTACAAAGGTGAGTATCATATGGGTAAAGATCCATTTCAAGATCCTCATTTAGAATTAGTATTCAATGATGAAAGAGCTCAAAAGAAAGGTACACACTACTATGTTGAGCAAATGATGAAATTAAAATTTAAATATAAATTAAACTATTAATAAAATGGCAATTCAGAGAAATTTAAAAGCATTTGTTCGCTACGATGGTAGTGGAAGGGTTGTTGCAGGCAGCCTTATTCTGAGAAAGAACAAGCCAAAAGTGGGAAGATGGCAAGAGATTCCAGCATATGAGTGCTGTAATTACGTTCCTACAAGTACGACAACAACTACTAGCACTACAGCTAGTCCAACAACTACTACCACAACTACAGCTAGTCCAACGACAACGACTACTTCTACTAGTACGTCTACTTCTACGACTACGTCAACTAGTACATCTACGTCTACCACTACAACTACTACGACAACAGAGGCGCCTACAACAACTACTACTACAACAGCACCACCAAGTTATTATTCATATGATGTATCAAATGTTTTTAATGGAAGTGGCCCAGGTGATGCGTGTCTTGCAGAACAAACAATAGTATTATATGCAAATACTAATGATCCACTTGGTTCATTAGTTGGAAACTTTTTATATACAGATACTGCTCTGACAACTAAATTTACAGGTAATCCACCAGGTGTTGGAGGATACTATAGATATGGTTTAACAGGAGATCCTATAACATACAGATCTGATTTTGCTATTGATGGAACTATCAATAATGTAACACAATGTTAAAACTAAAACAATGGCTAAATCATTCTAATAAATAATAAATAGAGCACATCATAAAGGGTGTGCTCTATATAAAATATAAAAACATGGCAAATAGCAATAATCAATTAAAAGCATACGTTCGTTTCGATGGAACAGGACGTATTGTACCAAGCAGCTTAATCTTACAAAGATTTAAGCCTAAGGTTGGTAACTGGCAAGAAATTCCAGCAACAGAATGTTGTACACCTACTCTTCCTGCAAACTGTATTGAGTTTGTAGCTAACACTCAATCAGGAGGAACTACTTTCTATATGGATGTTGATGTATCAGCAGATATAACATACACTGTTACATGGGGTGATGGTACAACAAGTACAGGTTCTACTTCTGAAGGTGCTGCATTTTTAGAACATGAGTATCCTGCTGAGGTAACAGCTGCGTACACTGTTCAACTATGTTTCAGCGATGCTAGTTTAGTAACAGGATTAGAATTTTGGGGCAACGACTAAACATAACTAAAAATGGCAACAGTAATAACATCGATAACAGGTTTACAAAACCTAACCAATCTGGAAAACTTTAATGCAGATTATAACGCATTAACTACAGTAAATCTATCTGGACTTGCAAATCTATTATTTGTAGATATAAGTGATAATGAAAAAGTTGATTTTTCAGAAAACTCATTAACTAGTGTTAATCTATCAGGATGTACATCTCTTCAAACATTACGTCTTGACGATAGTAATTTCTCAGCTGGTATTCCTAATCTTTCAGGGCTTACTGATTTATCAATCGTCGATATGGATCAGTGTAGTATAACAGGGAATGTAGACTTATCAATGCTTCCAGTACTTGAAGAATTTGATCTTTCTGGTAACACTGGTTTAACATCAGTTACTATAAGTGACCAACAACCTTTAATTTATGTTAATCTTTATAATACTGATATTACAGAAGCATCTGTAAATGATATATTAGAAACGTTAGATGGTAGTGGTGTAGAGAATGGGAGTGTTAATTTAGGGAGTGGTACAAGTGCTGCTCCAACAGGTGCTGGTGCTACAGCTGTAACAAACTTACAAGGTAAAGGATGGCTTGTTACTGTAAATGAACCAACCACAACCACTACTACATCTTCTTCTACGTCTACAACAACTAGTACGTCAACAAGTACTACTACATCTACGTCAACGTCAACAAGTACTACTACATCTACGTCAACGTCAACAAGTACTACAACCACAACTACTACTGTAGCTCCTACTACAACAACAACTACTACTGCAGCACCTGGTGCACCTGGTAATTATTTAGTAGATGCATTTCAATTAACTGCAGGTGTTTGTGCTCTAACACCTATAGTAAGTAACTATGCTATTACTACACCTAGTTCTGTAGTGGTTGGTAAATGGTATACTGATCCTGCTGGTCCTGGTGGAGGAGTTGCAGTCCATATTCTTAATACAAATGGGACAGTTGGAACAACTATAGCATCATTAATAAACGAAAGAGATACTTGTAATTTATAAACTAACTAATGGCTAAATCATTATTTCCAGAAGAAATGTTAGAAGCTAAAAGTAATAGTCTCACTCTAGAGACTATTGCTGGAAAGCTCTCTTATTTCTATGAAGAATTACATCTGTTGCATTTCCAAACTACATCATATGCTGAGCATCAAGCTTTAGGTATTATATATGATAAGGTGGGAGATTTTCAAGATGAAATTATTGAGAAGATTATGGGCTATTCAGGAAGAAGAGTTAAGGCATATAGAATTGATGTTTTAAAAGACTATGCTCCAGGTATGTCTACGCAAGTAGTAAAAGAACTAGTGAGTTTTGCTAAGAATCTTGAAGAGTTTGGTGAAGCTAATAACATGCCAGACATTGAAAATGTTGCTCAATCCTTATCAGGAGAAGCAGCGCAAACTTTATATCGATTAACCTTGTCTTAAATGCAAGTAGAGAAGAGATTCTTTCCAAAAATAATGGCTGACAATGATGCAATATATTTCTCGCATCTAGAGGGCATTATAGATTCAGTTGATGAACTATCTAGTATGGAAGTTGTAAAACATCCTGATCATTATTCATTTAGAATCGCTCCTTCTCTTCCTATGTATACAAACATGTTAATAGAGGAACTATTTAAGTTCCACAATAGATTTCAGATCAAACTAAATATGAGTAAGAGCATTAAAACAAATGCAGTTATTTCTTTTGATATTGATTTGGGATGATTATATTTGTTCAAACTAAACCAAAAATAAAATGCAAATAGTAAAAGACGACGAGACAGGCGCTACAGTAGTTCCTGCATACGACCCTTCAAAGAAGTACACTTGGCATCAAGATGCCCAATTCATCCTTTCAGGTAATGAATTTGGAATGCTTTTAAACTCATTACGTGGAATTGTTTCTACGCCAGAGGCTAGAGTTATATTACGTGCTGCTGATGCAGCTGATGCTATTGAAAGTATAATGGCTAGGGCTGTTGAATCAGGACTAGTTGTTGAATATCAAGAACAATAAATGAATATTAAAGAATTTGATATGGGCAAGTACATCTTACTGATTGGTAAGGATGCTACTGACATATTTAATTACTATAAAGTTAAAGAAATGCATGGGCTAAATCTTAAAGATGCCCAAGCAGAAGAGGTTGATAAGACTAAGGGTAATGGTGTATACATCTATGGATTGACAAACTACGATCCTGCAGATAAAAAGCTAGTAGCTAAAGCTCCTTATAAACCTTTTCTTTTTTTAAACATGGGCACATTTAAAAGATATAGTGCTGATGAACAGAAGACAGCTATAATGCATGAAACAATGCATATGGCTCTTCTTCTTTATAAATGGGACGCTGAGAAAAAATCAGAAGAAATAGTAACAATGGCTGAAGATGAGGCTAATAAAATCATCAAAAAACTCAAAGGTATTAAAGTTATAAAATAATGGCAAAGGCAAACAAATCATTAGGTAGTCTTTCAGGACTAAAGGCTTCTAACAAACGTGTAGGACCTGTAGATCCTAAAGGTGCTTGGACAAAAGTTCAAGAGAAAACTTTAGCAGGAGCTAGAGGCAAAGCTAGTTTGAAAAGAGATAAAGAACTTGGTGCTACCAAGATGAGTAGCAAGAAGAAGTAACATGATCTTTGAGCCTGTTAACAGAATAGATGTATCTACACCCAAAGGTGATGGAACCATCTGGCTTGTTACAGAATATGGTCACGAGACTGATACAATGTATACAGTTATCATTAATGCCACAGGGGAGCTCTGGCAATTCATTCACAGAGATATTAGGGTGAAACCTAATGTAACATTTAGAAGGTATGGCAAAGCAATGGATTCAGAAGGCAACAGCCTCAATCAAGCGTAGAGGTACAGAGGGCAAATGCACTCCTATCACTAAACCTGGTTGCACTGGTAGAGCTAAAGCTCTTGCCAAGACATTCAAGGCTATGGCTAAGAAAAGAAAAAATAAATAAATATGAGAAATAATTCTTTAAAACCATACGCTAGGTTTCTTAAAAATGGTGATGTAGTACCAGGAACTCTTGCATTATATAAAAGTGCCCCTACTGTTGGTATTTGGAAAGAAATGCAACCTATAGAGTATTTTAATAAAACTACTAAAAGTTATAGTGGAGTGATTAATGCTACATATCCAAATGCTTTATTAGCTAATAGCGTTGCTTATAGCTTAGTAAGTTTTCTTGATAGCTTAGGAGCTAATGCATATGATACTGTTTTAAATTCTACAACATGTTCAGATGATGTTAACGCTTCTGAATTTGCTAACATATTTAACATAGGTCAAAATCCTCCAGCATTAAATAACTATCTTGGACCATTTATGGGTGGTGGACTTGCTGGATATCCTCATACAGGTATACTAGGAGCACAAGCTTGGCAAAGTCACACTACATCAGATGATAATGCAAATGGACCATTATTATTAATTAACATGCCTCACATAGGCATTACACAACAAGCTGACCTTATTGCAGCTAATGATAATGTAGGTAGAATGTTAAGAAGAGGTAAGAGTTCTGCTACAGCTGATAATACATGTGGAGCTGTTGCTACAGCTATTGCTGACGCAATTACATTAAATGGTGTTGCACCAGTAGCTACAAATGCTCCTTTCATAAATAATTATCAAAGATATCAACTTGCATTAATTGTTTATGCTTCTTATGCTTATTATAATACGCATACATATTCACAGAATATGATTCAAGCTACAGAACTTATAAGAGTTGCAAGTTATAATATATTACATAATACAATTATTCCTGCATTAGGATCTGTAAACAATTTATATTTATTTAGTGGTACATTTATTAATGCTGATGATGGTTATTCTGCATTTATTAATATTAATTCATTAGACGTGAGAACTGGATCAACTTGGACATCTCTTACAACAAGTTTTTTAAATAGTTTATAATGGCAAAGATAACGCCTGTACCTAATGGTCATCTTATTAAGAAGGATGGTACATCATTAAAGAATGGTGGTAAGGTTGTTAAAGCTGGTGGTCAAACACATAAAGTCTTTAAGAAAAAGGTTGATAAAGGAATAGGTGATAAAGGAGACATAGTTGTAGATCATACAGCTGGTCCTTCTGCAGGCAAGTGGGATAAGATTAATCTTACAGAGAAATCTAGAGCTAAAACTGTTAAACAAGGTGTTGCTTCAGTTAAGAAGTGGCATAAAGATAATCCTGACTATGGCAAAAAGCGAAGCATGGCAAAGAAAGGAAGGTAAGAATCCTTCTGGTGGCCTAAATGCAAAAGGTAGGGCTTCCTACAACAGAGCTAACCCAGGTAAGCCTGGTCTTAAAGCTCCACAACCTGAAGGTGGTCCTCGCAAGAAATCATTCTGTGCTAGGATGTCAGGCATGAAAAAGAAATTAACAAGCTCTAAGACAGCAAATGATCCTAATTCTCGTATCAATAAATCTCTACGTAAGTGGAAATGCTAAACTAATAATATTATGGCAAAACAAATGATTAAACGTGCAGATGGTTCTACATCACAACGTGGTTTATGGGACAATATTCGTGCCAAAGCAGGAAGTGGAAAGAAGCCAACTTCAGCAATGCTAAAGCAAGAAAAGAAGATAAAAGCTAAAAAAGCTGAAAATGGTGATGAAGTAAAAACTGTAGATAGAGGTGAACTTGAAAATGTTACTGTTACAGCAAAAAGAACACCTACTAAAGCTAAGATGCCTTCAACTACACCATCTAAATCAATGGACTTATCAGATAAGATTAAATCTGTAGGAAGTTCTGATAACAAAAAGACTGGACGTTTTCAAGCATTTAAAAATGATATGAAGTCTAGCTTACGTGGTTTACCAAAAGCATTACGTCCAATAGGCGCTACTGTAGCAGCTGGTGTAAATGCAATAGGTGGTCAAATGGGATTTAAGAAACGTACAGAAGCACAAAAACGTGCTGGCGATCTTAATAGAGATAGTAAAAAAATGGGTGGTAAAATGATAATGAAAAAAACTAAAAAGAAATAACAATGAAAACAATGATGAAAAAAGCAGAAAAGGGTATGCAAACCAAACCTAAAAAAGGAAAAATGATGTCTGAATCAGGAGATCTTGCTGATGCATTAAATGAAACTAAGCGTATGCGTGAAGCTGGTAAAGCTCCTAAAACAGATAAAGATGCTGGTAAATTTATGGATAGACTTAATAAAGAAGGCAAACTTGGTCCTGCTAAACCTAAAATGAAAGTGGGGGGTCGTTTAAAAGATGTTCCAGCTGGTAATGCTGGTTTACCTAAACTTTCTACAGATGTAAGAAATAAAATGGGCTTCAAAAAGAATGGTGGAGCTATGAAAAAAGCAATGATGGGCTCATCAATGATGGCAGATCCTATGATGAAGAAAGGTGGCTCTATGAAGAAATGTAAATATGGCTGCAAGTAATTCAGGAGCAAAAGAGTTACTCGACACAATGATGGATGTTATGGAAAACATACAGAACTGTGATGATGCTGCTTATGGATTAAGAATGAAGATTTTAAATAATATTGATTATTTGATAGATGCTTTAATGGAAGAATATGAAGAAAAAAAAACCTGTGCTTAAAATGCACAAGCCTGCAAAAGCACCTAAGGTGGCACCTCCTAAACCAATTAATGGTAATTATATGAGAGAGGCTGACACACCAAGTAGATTAAAATCTCCTATGCTTCCTATGAAACAGAAGAGACTTTCTAAATAGATTTTTGTTCGTTTCGATTAAATTTGTGATTCATTTTGTTAAGTAAAAAGGGAACCATGTGGCTCCCTTTTTCTTTTTAAAATAACTGTAAATAATTATCATGGTTTCCCCAATAAGGATTTGTTTTACTTAAATCTGTACTAGAATATATATTATAATGAGACGTAAAATGATGTCCATGATTAATATGAACAGCAGGATTTACACATTCCCATTGAGTTCTAACGATATTACCTACCTGAGGTTCAATTAATCCTGAATTATTTACTAATGCGTTAGCTAGAATAGATTCACAGTGAGCGATAGCCTCATCAAATCTCATAGTCATTTGATGAAAGGGCTCATGTTTGGTTGGCACTCCTTGGAATCCATCTTTACATATGCCCATATAGTTCATGTTAGTTATAACTTCTCCTTCATTTACATCAGGATAATCAAAGTAACTCTCTGGGTACAACACATCATGTTCTAGAAATGACACATATTTATAATTGTTTATGTTTCTAGCTACATACAACAGTTGCATAACTTGCAACAATTGATTTAGATGAGCAAACGTTTGTGTCCAAGCAATGTATTCAGGAAAAGGATTTTCTGGTTCATTTCTCCACATACATGTAAGAATATCAGCTTTTCCTTCAGCAGCTTTTTCTATACTCTTTAATGATGCAACTATGGCGTTGTTGATTTTTGGATTAACATTGTTTGAATAGAATACACCAAGTCTATCATTATTACTAGAAGGATAGACAAGTAGTCCACCCTCTTCTACTGTTATAGTTTCTGTATCAACTCTTACAACTAAACTTTTTCTATTTCCTGGTGAAGGATCTCCAACAATATCATTGTTTGCCATAATGATTAATCTATTGCCTTTAACTTTAGATCTAACTATGTGTAAACAATCTACACCACCATAAGTTGCGCTAATTATATTCATTACCAAACAAGGATTACATCAAATGGAGACACTAATAACTTATTCTCACCATTGATAGGGATCACTGGCGCTTTACCTAAAGATGCTGGATCTACCAAGATCTCATCACCTACCTTGATGTCTGTAACAAGATCACCAACAGCATGCACTGTAAGCTTATTAAGCTTTTGCATCATCTCTCTTTCAAGAGCTTCTTTTGTGTTGTCGTCCACAATAAGTTTACCTTCATCTTTCTTAGGAAGGTCTAGTAACAATCTGTTACCACGTAGTTTTTTAAAATCAGTCATTATGCTTCAATATTAGTTAGTTTCTTAAATCTTGCAATATCATCACCTTTCAAATGAATATCTGATTGGAAGATGTCACGCTTACGTTGTACACCTACTACTTTGCCAGTCTTAGGATTGTGTGTAGGAACCTCCTCAACACGCTCATGAATATCATCTAGTAAAATAACTAGCTCATCATCAAATGCAATGCTGCGAATTACCTTGTTTACATTGAAAGAGTCTGTAAACTCTTTGTCTCCCTCTGTACGAGTGTAGAAAAATTGATTTGTCATTGGTTTATTTTATTTAAAAGTTCAATACGTCTCTTATTAACTTCTTCAAATTTATACATACATGATTCAACATCAGTATGCTCATCCAAAGTTAATAAAATAATATTAGATTTATCATACTCTAGTTCAGGATATTTATTCTTAGGAAGGATATGATGAAAGAATATTGATAATGCTTCACTTCCTAAGTAGTTTCCACTCACTTCTGAGTAATGTTTGCGTTCTTTCCAGATCTCTAAGAAGAAGTTTCTCATTGTTTCTATCTTAGTTTTCTGCACAAACATATCACGCTTAACTGATATCAGCCCACCTCGTTTAGGAGTGATGGGTTTACGCTTGATGTGACTCAAACATAAACCCTTACCCCATACACGATTGTTGCAGCCATCTACACTACACTCCTGTGCTACCATGTCCTGCTGTTCCTCTTTCAGTTTCTGATAATTCTTCTACTTCTACATATTGTGCTAATGGTACAGGCATGATTACTAGTTGAGCAATACGATCACCTACGTTATAGATATCTGACCATGGATTCTTTAAGTTGAATGTAACCATTATCTCACCTCTATAACCACTATCAATTACACCAATAGAATTGGACATAGTTAAATCTGTGTTACGTACAGAGGAACGTGGGAACACAAGTCCCACCATTCCTTCTGGTATCTCTACTGCTAATCCTGTACTATATACTATTTGACTGTCTCTAGATAAATCAAGTGATGTAGCTACAAGATCTGCACCTGCATCTCCTGGCTTACCAAACTTAGGCTTCTGTGCCTTCGAATCCAACTTCTTGAAGTGTATCTTCATCTTCTGTTTCGTTTATTTCGTTTACGTTATTAATTTTACTAACAATATCCTGACGTAGTTTGTCAAAGAATTCTTCATTGTCTGTTAATAGAGTTCTAAACTCGTCAAGCTCATACTTGATCTCATTGTATGTGATAGTCTTACCATACTTACGTAAGATTCCAAGATCACTAGCCATATCCATGATCTCTAGCATACGATCAATACCTACGCCAAACAATATCTCAAACTCTACGCCCTTGAAAGGAGGAGCCATCTTGTTCTTGATAGTCTTGATCTTAGTTAGATTACCATAAGCTTCTGTACCTTCCTTAGCAAGAGTCTTACTCACCTCTACACGAACGTCAGCATAGAACTTCAATGCATGACCTCCCTGAGTTGTACGAGGATCGCCAAACATAACACCAATCTTCTCACGATACTGAGATACAACAATTACACATGTCTGATGCTTAGATAGAATACCTTTTAGTTTAGGATAGACATCACTATTAAGCTTAGCCTTACGACCAATAGAACTATCACCAACCTCGCCATCCAAAACCTTCTTAGGGATTAAAGATGAGTCTGAGTCAATGATAACAAGATCAATCTCTCCTGTGTTAATCATATCCATAGCAATTTGAAAACCCTCCTCGCCACAAGTTGGCTGAGCAATTAACATGCTTGCAATATCTACACCTAGAGCAGTAAAGTAATTAGGATCAACAGCATGCTCGCCATCGATGTACAAAACCTTGCCACCATCAGCTTGACAGTTAGCTACAGCATGTCCACAGATAGTAGATTTACCTGAACCCTCCCAGCCTACAAGTTCATAAAGTTTCCCTTTAACGAAACCTCCCACACCTAGAGCGATGTGATCAAATGCAATAGATCCTGTCGAGATAAGATCGTATTCATTGTGGTTTTTATCACCTAGTGATAAGATAGTACCCACGCCATACTTTTTGTTTAGGGCGTCTAATGCGTCCTCTAGCTTAGATTTACCTGAAGCTGCTTCTGTTTGCTTTTTTGCCATTTCGTTTATTTTTTTGTTATATAAAGTTACAAATAATTCATTAAAAAAGAAATAGCCTAGAAGCAAAACCTCTAGGCTATTTGGAACTCTTCACAATCTAAATACTAATCTTTAGATCCCTTAACCCACTTAGGAGTGTAAGGACAATTTAAGCACTTGCTGCCACAGCAGACGCCTCTACTTGCTAAGAATTCTCTAGACAAGCTCGCAGGCACCTCCACCACAGGCGACTGATTCATTAAAGTTGACTTCATCAGCTACCTCTTTAATTTTAGTGATATCGATCTCTTTAAGTTCACTTATTAGTGAATTATATTTCTCTTCAGTGATGTCCTCGAAAGGAGCTTGCTGATAAGACCCACCCCAATAAGGTAGTACAGACAAACCATTGTAAAACTCACGATTCTCCCACATCCACTGACCTACAGTTTCCCACTCATCTTCTTTAACAGAGATGGTAGCACTTACGTTATGAGTGTTCTCTCCATCTATATGTCCTGAACCAATCCAGTTAGTAGAGAAATGTTTAACTCTTTCTAGTGTATCAAGAGCTGTCTCAGTACGTAATATAGAACCTTCTGGCGCTTTAACAGGAATGCGTACACATACAGTATCTGTAGGGCGTAATACATCATCTTCACATAACTCAGGATGATTAGCCATTAGATACTGTGCAATGTCTTCGTTCTTGTTGAAACGCATTGTACGTAAATAATAATCATTATGCCAAGCATGAATACCAGAAGCAGTTCCTAACACTAGAGATGTAGTACCTGAAGGTTTAACACAACTAATACGAGCTGCTTCATTAATGCCAGTTTTCTCAGAGATCATCTGATTAACTTTCTTAGCTACAGTGGCTGCCATCTTTAAGTCGTATTTCATAATCTCACCACTTCCTATACCAGTCATACCAATACCTAATAAAGCATCGTGCTGAGTTGTTTTAGACCAGACAGGACGAAGATAGTGGAAGTCAGTAAAACCTGCCTGTAAGGTGCCAAAGAATGCTGCAGCAGCTACACGATTGTTTAAATCATACTGGTCTTCTATGTCACTTACATTCACTTCACATAGATTACAAAATTGGTAAGGGCGTAATGCAATTTCACAACATGGGTTTGTTCCCCAATCTAATTCATTACTCCAATACAAACCTGGTTCTCCAGATCCTGATGCTTCTACACGTTTCCATAGATCCATAAATTGCTCTTTACTCACTTCACCACGAGGTAACACTGCAGAGTTGTTAGAACGTCCACGTTGTTCGTTAAGCTCCCACCAGTTGCCATACTTACATGTAATCATCTCTTCATCTGTATAATCAAACAAACAAATCATTGCACTTCTACGTATACCACCAGCTAACACTGAGTTAGCAATGTGACATAGTATATCATGACATTCTAGAGTGGATAATCCTTCACCTGGACCTTTTCTATCTAAGATGGCTTGAATGTGTGTAAGACAAATCTTCAATGGCTCTGGTCCTGGTGCTTTACCACCTGCTGTTACAAGACGTGCACCTTTCTCACGAATAGCACGAAAGTCAAACTTAGGCATGAATCCACCTTCTAGATAAGCTTTCATTAGCACCTTTACAGCATCAGCCCAACCCATAATACTATCCTCAATTAGATAGGTACGAGGTTTGCCTGGTTTAGTGATGTCTGGTAGTTCAAAAACATGATGTGTTTGTACTGAATAGCCTACACCTGTACCTCCTAACAATAAGAACATTGTCTCAGAGAAACTATGAATACTATCAATTGGTAAGTAACAACAGTTGTATATACGAGCGTTGTTAACTTCAGCTGCAGCACCAGCAAACTGTAGTGCTCTCATAGAAGGCAAGATCTTCTTGTCTTTAATCATTGGAATAGACTCCTTGATTGACTCCTCTAAATAAGGATACTTCTTGATCATCATTGCCTCATATCGACCAATGATTTCATCCCACGTCTCTCTCCTGTTTAGCTCAGGAATAAATTTTGCATACTTGCTAAAAACTGTAATTTTACTCAAGGCTTCTAATCCTAAATCCATATGTTTAATTGTTTATGTGTTGTTAAAAAAATAAGGGCCACAAATGTAACTTTGTGACCCTTACCAAACAACCACTTTTGAAAATTAAGATTAACTATTTTCCTTATCAATAATTGAATTAGTTAGTCTAGTTTCTAGCTGTTTTATAGCTTGTTCAATAGCTCCTGATTCAGCTTCTTTTCTAGTTCTATAAACATTATTTGATCCACTAGTAGCTATCTCATTCATTATAGAATAAGTGAAAAATAATGTATCAGGAAATGTTGTAACATTAATATACATGTTATGATGATCAAAGAAATCAAATAAGTTTCTAGGATTACCATCAAGTATAGCAGCAATGTTACGATTGTCCATTGCTTGTGCTCTTACGTGATCTTTAAAATCTTCAGGAAGACTTTCATCATTTAATGATTGTAGCATTACTTCTAAGTAATAGCTACAAATAAGTTTAGCAGATTCTGGGTTCTGCTCTAATAATTCTATTCCTTTCATACAAGTTCTTCTTGTTTAATTTTGTCTAAATCTAATTCTTCATTTTCTATAGTAAAACCATCCCATACTTCCATATCTTCTGTAAACTGCATGTCGAGTCTTTCTTCCCAATATGTACGTAAGTCATCTGTTTTTTTAAAGATTCTATATTGTAAAGATATCTCATCTCTATGTAAACCACTTTTTATAATCTTAATAACTTTTGGAAAAGAATCTTGAAACTCTTTAGATGTTTGAGAATACAAACCTTCTCTAACAAGTGCAAAATCTTTCTTCCATTTCTTATCTAATGTATATACAACTACTACAAAACCATCTTCATAATCATAATCATCAATCATTTGTTTTGTACGCTGATACTCATCATCTAAGAATTCTCTAAACTTATCTAGATTACTTGGTTTAAACAAGAGATATACAGCATTTTGATACTGTACATCTCTTCTAGCATCGCTCATATAACCATTTAGATAACCATTTTCTTTAAGCTTATCTCTATTGATTTTAAGAGTGGGCACTATAAATATACTTGTGATTGTTTTCTTTAACTCCATTTATCCTTTTATGTTTACAATGCCACCATTTGAATAATTCTTACGAGATATATTCCATACGTCATTCTCAATAGCCCATTTAAGATCGTCTATTGTTTCTAATACGCCTGGATAGACATATCCTTTAAGACTAAAACCATCTCTAGCATTTTCCATGTCTTCTGTATCTAGTGTATAGATGAGAGGACTAAAATAGTTAGTGCTATCACAGACAATAAAACTAGGATAGGCAACTGTATATCCATCATCTACTAGTCCTTTGAAATGATAATGTGCAGCATGCCAGTATAAGAATGCTTGAATATATGCTCTTCTGTAAAGATAATATTCTTTATAGAAACCTTCAACACTCCAGGTACATTTTAAATCATAAACTTGAATAATTTTATTCTCATGATCTATAATCACCTTGTCCATCATACTCTTAAACTTATGACCATGTACTTGATAGTTCTCTACCTGAAGCTGGTTGTATACATCATATCTAGATGTTTTATCTTGATTAACTATAGATGCAGTGAAAGGGTTAGTCTTTAATTCTGTCACAATATTTTCAGAATTTGTGACATCATTTATACTAACAACTGTCATGCCTTTACTTCTAACCAACATAATCTCATCAAAATACGCTTCTGCTTCAGAGTCTATGAACTTCTTCATGACAGCATCATACGTAATCTTGAATCCAGAATCTTTATATGCATCTTGAGCAACATCACCAAACTCACGAGTGATCTCACCATTTGCATTAGTGGCCTCTTTCATGTGTTTGTACAACGCCTCCACAAAATCTAACATTAGTCCTGTTGGTACACTTTGACATGTAGATAGATAGAATTTGTCATCAAACAACTCTGGTTCCATAAGTTTAGTTTCTACTAACCTACCCATGGTAGCTGCCTTATTATCCTCATCTACAACTTTCTCACCAAGTACATACTTACGATAATACTTCTTTCTGTCTTGTGAAAACTCCTTTAGACTAGAAGAGCTATCCATTACGATAGCTCTATAACTTGCTTCTGTTTTACTCGTTCCCTTTATCATTTTGTTTTTTGTTTTGTGATTCGTAATATGCTTCTACTATTTGGTCATGCATTCTTCTTACTTCCATAGGAACACGCTTGAACCACCACTTAACTTCTATCTCATACTCTCTACCTTGCTCATCTAATCCTCTAGGATTAACTAGCCAGAAGTTATGTGTTTTACCATTAAACTCTACAGAACCTTCATACCAAATCTCTGTGAATGAAGAGTTCTTATTGATGGATACTATTGCTTGTTTCTCTTCCATTAGTCTTCAAAAGGTTCTTCAACAATTGATACAACAACATCATTCTTAAGCATTTTGTGTAACTGTTCTACAGACTGAGCTGTAACATGTATCCATTCTTTGTCCTCTTTTCCAAAAGGTACATAAATTACTTTAAATCTTTTTGCTTGTTTCTTTTTCATAACTCATTTATTTTTTTAGTTGGTTTCCATATATAAGCAAACAGTTCATAACCACGTCCTGAATCTGTCTTGCCTACTATTTCATTCTTTAATTGTTCTGGTGTCAAGATCATAACCTCCTCTTTATGAATAATTGTGAAGTCTTCACCTAACTTGTAACATTCCCTAACCTCTTTTGAAGTTAAGTCTGCCCATAGTACTTTAGAGTCCATTTCTGGCTTGTACAACTTTTGTAGTTCCTTTCGCATCTTTTTCTGATTTTGTTTTAGCATTGTGACATCCTTCGCATAACACCTGTAAGTTATCTACCTCACAGAACAAACGTTCTACAAAACCTGGAAGATCATTAGCGCAGGTTAATGTACCTGCTGGTATAATATGATCCACATTAATCTTCTTATCAGGAAACCAATTCTTACATTGATTACATTGATATTCAAACTTCTGCCTTTTTAAAGGTCCTTTGTATATACGCTTAGCTTTCGCTTTACATTCTGCTATTGGTTTCCACCATCTAGACTTCTGCCTTAGACCACTTCTAATGAAACTCCAGAATGCTGATTCTGTCAATGTTCCACTATTTCTAGTCTTAGGTGTTACTTTTCTCTTAGCCATAATTGTATTAGTTGGGAGCAAATATAACATTTACTCCCAACATAACAACTATATGGACTTAACTCTGTCACCAATAACAGCCTTCATCTCATTAAGAGAGTTAATTATATCTCTCACATCATTCATAGATATGGTAGGGAAATTAACTGCATGCTTCTTAGCTTCAGCTGCGAATCCTGCTTTCACTTTATCAGCTAAGCCATCTAATTCATTGATAGCATAGGCGTCATCAAGCTCAAGAGTGTCAAAGTCTAGATCGTGTAACAAGCTAGTAGCTTCTTCACGTGGTACAGTCATGATTGGTAGATACTCATAACATCTACCTTTACTTTCACCAATACCAACAACCTTCATTGGATTAATTAGAACTAGGACAGACTGGTCGCCACATCCTACATAATGAATCTCATCACTAGTAAAATGTAAACCTGCTGCACCACAGTCATCTGTGTTCCATCTACATTGTTCCATTGGCATCTCTACCACTTTACCTACACGAATGTCAAATGTACCAGTGTGAGCATCTGTGAAACGATTCTCTGCACGATTAGGTAGATCAAGATATAAATCTGTCAATCCACCAATTAGTTCGCCATTCTCTTTACGAACCACATCATCGTATCCACCTTCTCCATCACACACTGGACATACACAATCTTCTTGATCTTCTTCAGGTACTTCCTCACCATAGCAATATCCACATTCTGTCCACTCATCATCATAAAGATCATCTACATGGACAAGTTTGTATTCACCATTCTCTAAGAATACTACATAATTTTCTGGACTCTTCTTCCATACAGCCTTCACCTTGTTGTAAGACTCGCTGATAAACTGCACAAGTTCTGTACCACCATGGATGGTGACAACGTTACGTAAAGCTGCGAAGAATCCTTGCTTAGTAATCTTGAAGCTATTCTTCTTTAAGAATTCAAATAACTTCTCAGCCACTTCAGCACGTGGGTTTAAGCAACACCACATCCAGAATCTTTTAAGCGCTTCATATTCTTCACTTATAGGCTCAAGAGGATTCCTCCTACCTACAATTGAAGCAAACTCTTCCACCATCATAGGAGGAAGACTACGATTGATTCCTGTCATATACAAAGAACCATCTCTAAGCTCAAAGTCATCTAACTTAGCAAGAGCTTTACAACCTTCTAGTATAGCTGCATTGCGCTTAACCTCTTCTTCAAACTTACGCTTCTCTTCTAGTCCTTCTTTAGAACTACATACAGTGAACAGCTCTATTTCATTCCTTGCATCACGAGCACGTCTGAAATCATCCATTGTAGCAGGATGCTTGCTAATGATATTACCATCATTAAGTACAATAGTTAATACGTCATTTACAAACTTGATGTTTGAATATGGCTTAAGAAGAATTGTACTACTAGTATCGCTAGATGTAGTAGTAAGAGTGTACGCAGGAGCTGTTGTTTCTTTCAACAACATCTCTGCTAATTTTGTGTCTCTATCAATAAGAGACTTGAAAAAATCTAAACTTGCATTGTTCATTTTGTGATTGTTTATAATGTTAAAATTTAAGCTACAAATAATGATAATTGACCTTCCTCTACAGGAACGTGTCCTTCAGTAATATTATAGTTACTAGCATTCATGCGCATGTTTTTATAACGACACATGTCTTTCATAACATCTAATAAACCTTTGTAATCAAAAGCATTTCCATAACTACCATGCATTTTGTTACATAACTTCTTCATGAAAGGATGTTTAGAAAAGAGTTTATCTATACGATTGAGTTTAGTAAACATCTCTAAGTCATAAAGATTATAATTAGAGGCATATTCATCAAGCTTAAGATCAGTATTAGTTTCTTTAGCCCATGTATAAATCATCTTCTCTTGATAATCATATAGCTCATCAAGATCTTTCTTTAAACCTGAGTTAACTTCATCTAATACATTACGAACGTCAAACACCTTACTGTATAATCCTTTAAACATAAAGATTAACTTAGCTGTCATCATCCTCTTGAATGGTTTGTTATGACCTTTCAAGAATGTAGCTAGAGGCATAAAGTTATGAAGATTATACATCTCCAACACTTTAATTTCTCTATCAGACATAATGACAAACTTTATTTCATTCTCCATTTTCCTAAACATTCCAAACAAATGATCAAGAGATGTGCGCTCTTCTTCTTTAGCATATACAGTGAGCATCTTTCTCTTATGAAGCTCTTTACCATCATATACCATAGGAACAAACTTAGCATTAGATCCTGTTTCTCTTTCTGGAGCTGTTGCTTGCTTAACGTTAACATCACCCTTCTCCTTCACCTTACCATTCTTGGCAGCTTTAGGTTTAGGCTTAAAGTTTTTAGCTTTGTCAGCAACAATCCATGCTTCAGGAACATCAATAGCATCTAAATCTACAAAGCTATTTGTAACCTTATTAAGACAAGTTTGGAATTCAGTTATCACTTCTCTCCATTGTGACTTAGGATAGTTATACAACTTTAACAAGTCGTGATAACAACCCATGTCTGGATTACTTGTATTATAGCTGTTCTTACTCCAATCTTTGTTTTTAGAGAATAATGTAAAAGCATGAGACTTCTTAATAAACTTTGCAGACTTCTTGGCCCATAGCTCTTTAATATAACGACGCTTGCGATCACCAAATATTCCTGTGAATACAACAATCTTGTCAGCTCTATGTAAAGATGTAAAAGTTACATCTGAATCCCATCTACTACGAGACTCAGATATTCTAGCTCTGTAATTACTTAGCTCATATTTACATTCATATTCATTAAGCATATAGTCTCTTATTTTATAAAGACTTTCTGCTGTAAAATACTTACATCCTATTAATGTAGGCGTACGTGCTGGTATTGTAGCATGCTTTAGTATTTCAGATATCTCCCATTTATCACCATTGTGATCTGTAATGTGTCTAAATCCAGTAGAGAAATGATCTACCACTGCACGTACGTCATCTGTGTCAGCAATAGTTTCATTATACTTAGTCATGAACTCATTAGCCAGAGTTGTAATCTTATTCTTGATAAGTTGCTTAGCTTCCTGAGTGTATCTTAATGACTCTCTATTTGGCGTAGGAAACAATCCATCTGTAAGACTAAACCTTAATCCTATTCTACAATGATAAATTCTACTAATACCAAGCTTATCAAAGTCTAATGGATAATACACATTGTCTAGACATACGTGCATTTCATGATCAGGACATACGTCTGATATTTGATAATGCTCACTTCTATAGATTTTGAATGTATTGTCCATATCAGGAACATCAAAATAGACATTCTCAAAATATGCAAGTTGTTCCTTAATCTTCTTCTTGAATTCGTAGGCATCACTCCACTTAACAGGAATGATGATCTTTACACCATTACCTTCAGAAGTTGCACTATCGTACAACAAGTCAATTGAGTTGACTTCTTCTCCTTCATACATCATATACTTACGCTCTCTTCCATCTTTACGTGCAATGAAATAGAAGCTAGAAGCATATGCAAGAGGGGCTTTGAAACCAAGGCCCATCATACCAAGCTCTGTGGTAGACTCACGCTTTGTGCTCTTACCATACTTGCTAATAATGTTCTCTACATCATTAGCATCTAAACCAATGCCAAAATCCTCAACAGAGAATTCATAGGCACTATTGTTATTCTTAAAGCTAACAATAATAGGATGATTAGCCTTACCTGCTCTACGATGAGAGTCTAGTGCATTACTAGCACACTCTCTAACAGTTGAACCAATTGCGTCTGCATATAGGTTCTTACTCAACATCTGCATCAAAACCTGTGCACTGTCAAGATCTAACGACATACCAATAGTAGCTTGTGTGCTACCCACTTCATGTATTAAAGATTGTGTTTGTTTTTCTAAGATCATATTTCTGCTTTTTCTAGCCAATCAATTTTATACCCATTGGTTTCTTTGATTAGCGTGTTGATTTTTGTGAATACTCCTTCTGTATCCCAATGACTGTTCCTGTAAGAAGCTGAAGCTGGATGACTCAATTCAAAATGAAATGTGAATGGTGAGACATACCTCTTAAGCTTACCTGCTTCTTTACCAAAGAACACTATTGGTATACCTGTAAATGAAAATACTTCCTCCAACAGATATTGCATAAATGGTTCCCATATCTTTAAATGAGATCCTGCTTTATGAATTTCTGTAGTGAGGGCTGCGTTACATAGTAACACTCCTTGCTTAGCTAGGAATGTTAAATCTGGGTTTCTATCTCTATCGAAAGCAAAACCACCATACAGTTCCTTCTCTATGCCCTGATATAATTGAAACAAGCTTGGTTGCAACACTTTAGTTGTAGAACAGCTCATCATCAATCCATCAGCAACAGGTTTATAATGTGCCATTGTGTGATATGGACATAAACCTATAAGAATAACTTTAACATCTTGAAAGCGTGTTTCTTTAAAACATCTCCAAACATTCTGAGAGAGAGGAGCAATTGTCTTGCCCCTCTTACTATCAGCTTTTAGTTGTTCGTAGATTTTATCACAAGCCTCGCTCTCTATGAAAGGCTTCATCTTAGGATGCCAGCTTTCATCAAATAAATCTTTAAACTTTTCCCAATTCATTATAATGATAGTTCTAATTGTCTATATTCTGGTACACTGATAATAGCTGGTCTCTGACTAGCTACTAGTTCTCCTTGTGTGTTTACAAAGAAATCATGAGCACTCATATGATCATTCATCCATGTTGCTGGATGTAATTCTTTCATTGAATGTGTTGTGTGTTGATACAAATCCCACAGTGTGCCTTCTACACCATAATCATAAGAAGGTTTAATTATCTCCTTACGAATAATGTTAAGCTGCATTGTACTAATGATTTGCTCTTCTACCACCATACGTCCTAGTAGCTCACCTTGCTGACGCTTAGTAATTTCTACCTGCTTCATCAACTCACGTTGTATCTGCATCTCTCTAAAAGCATCACCTGCGCTCTTGATGTATTCAGTAATGGCTGATGGTGTAAACTCTTGAATAGAGCCCTTATGAGCTTTCTTGAATGTACCCATGTCACCAGACACTACACCATTAGAACATATCATGATGTTTACACCAATAGCAAACTTCAAACTAACCTGACGATTATAACTGTTCTGCCATCCAATCTGGATTTGCATCTCACTATCCATAATGTTGGTTAGTGTAAACTTACCTGTAGACACTTGTCCATCAGCTGCTAGTGTATATGCTTCCTTACCTAATGTAAAGCCTGCACCATCAATAGCTGCTAGTGTAAGATCAATTAACTGTGCATTGCTTACTGGTTTGTAAGTTGCTGTTTGTGCTGGTACAGGCACTGCTGTTACCAAATGCTTCAAGCTTGTGTAGTCTGTTCTTTTCATGATTGTGATATTCTAAGTTTAAATCCAAAAAATTTATTTAATATTCCTTCTAGGTTTTCTATACCTATGCATTCTATAGAGTCTCCTTCTGTAGTCTCTAACCATTCTGTCTCTTGTTGTATCTCATACACAAGATCTTCAACAGCTGCTGCTAATTCTTCTACGTTCATAGTAGTTCTTTTTCTTTTAGATAGTTTTCTATTGCTTGCATACCATGGACTTTTGCTAGATCAGCCCAATCTTTAATGCCCTCAGATAAATACTTTCTGGGTACATTACAGTAATCAAAGTTGAATATCTTGGTGATTTGTTGTGAATTCTCTACGCCTGTTACGTCTGAATCAAAACTAAGTATCTGACTAACAGAGTTACTCTTGATATATTCAACGTTCTCAGGAGAGAAACAACCTAGGCCCTCGTTCTGTACAGCACAGCTGCATGGAAAAAGTTTCTTCATCACCATATAATCCTTCTTTGATTTGTTGATAAATGCTACATCACATTGTTTGATGTCATCTTTACCATCCATCGCAGTTATGGGTACATTGTTTGGTACCCATTTACTCTTCTTATCCTTAGCGTGTGGACGATATATCTTCCATTTATCATCATACAAATAACCAAACCTCAGCTCAAAAGGAACTGGGAACAGTTGTTTGTTAAGATAAACCTTAGATATACTATAAACATTATTTGCTTTCAGGTCATCAAGACTTTGATGATACTGATTCCAATAGGCCAATTCGTCATTAGTGAATGCTTTCACAACCACTTGAATGTTAGAATATGCTTTGACAGCACGTACTGGTTGGATGTATTGTGAGACAATACGTTTGTATTGTTCTGTATTGGTTTCTCTAGAAAATCCTAGTCCAAAGTCTCTATCAATTAGTGCTAAGACTTCTTTTAAATCTTTAAGATTAAAAGACATTTTAACAAAATCAAAACAAGAACCTCTCTTACTAGTATCTGCAAAATCAATAAACGTTAATCTTCCTTGCTTATTTCCAATCATAAATGATGGATTACGCTCGTTTCTAAATGGAGAAAACGTCACAACATTTGGCTCCCAATCAGTATTGGGCATATAATATTTAAATATGTCATACTCTGTTATCTTTTCGAGTATCTTTTCTGGCGTAAGGAAAGAAGGTTTTAATCTTCCTGTTATTCCCATTTAATTTATTTAGTTTAGAAAAGAAAGCCCAATCTAAAATAGACTGGGCTTTACTATAATAGATGATATAAAATAGAAAATCTTAAAAATCTGCACTATCAGTTGCAATCACTTTGTCTGATTCTACTAAATTTGAATCAGGGTCATAGTCATGCAACTCTTCGAATGTATAATAATCTTTACAACCATATTCTCCTGTTGCATTAACAATAAATCGCTCGTGCATCTTTAGCTCAGCAGTTTTCCTGAATTTTAAACCTCTCACTACATCAGGATTGTTGTAATCAACTAGGCGCATACTCTTGATAGAATATCCAGGAAAGAATGATTTGATAAAGATGTTTTGATATGACTTAGGACCATCTTCTTTGTCAACAGTTTTTACTGTAGCTAATGCACCAACAGTTTGTGTAAACTCACCATCAATTTGATCTTTTAAGTCTGTTAAATCACCTGACATAACTTTCTTCCAGTCTAGCATAATCTCAGTTTCTAGATCAGAAAAGTCAAGACCTCCCAACCATATACGTACAAATCCTAAAAATTCCTCTTCGCCTATATGTGCTACACGATTATGACGCTTAGCAAACCATACAGGAAGAAGATCTTCACTACTAGCCCAACTACATACACCAATGTTATTGATATATTGTTTCTTTGTTTCATCCTTATTAACTTTCTCACCATGTTCTAACCAGAACGTAGCAGTAGTTCTAAAGTCACTGTTTACATCTTGTAACCATACATTAACTTTTAACTTCTTCTTAACGTCGTCGTAATAGTTAGTTGCGTTACTGTCATCTTTCAATTCTATCCCTAAGATATCTTTGAATTCTTTTGCACTTGGGTTGATAGCAAGTACTTTTGCTTCAAATATACCAACCTTCTTTGGAAAATCTCCACCTTGTGGGATTTCTCTTTTTGATCCACCTATTGCCATTGTTTCTAGTTATTTATAATATTCGTCTATTGTGTTTACTACTGTTTGTAAATTATTAGGAATCTTGATGTCAGCAAACATACCATCAGGAGTCTTGGCAGGGAACTTTCTAAACCTATTGGTTACAAAGTTATACGTACAAGTGCCATCTTTGTTTTCTTCTACATAAGTGTAGAGACACATAGTTAATAGGCCCTCTAATAAGATTTGATTGTCAATCAGCTTGCCTGCTGTCTTGATTTTGTATCCTATAATCTCTCCACCTTCTTCAATAGTTTCTGGGTGAGTGAAATAGAACACTTTCAAATCGTCACGTAATTTACGAGCTTCTTGAAACAAGGCCACCATATCTCTAGCCATGATGCTAAATTTAGTGAACCCAACTTCTGTTGCTCGTGACACAATATTGAAACCCATGATGTAGTTTGAATCCTCAATCACGATGTTTTTAATGTGTGGTGCTTTCTGAGAAATGTTTTGTAACAATCGAGTGATCTCAACTGCGTCATCAACTTCTCTGTAGTTCTTCTTTTCTGTATTGTACAGAGTTTCAGAACCTTTAAAAGGTAACTCCTTTTTTGCTACATTGATAATGTAGGTTTCTTCTGGATTTAGGTGCTTAATCGATGTCGATTTGCCTGTACCAGTGGATCCAACGATCCCAATCAGTTTACTTGCCATGTTTAATTTATTTAGTTAATTTACTTACTCTAAGTTACTAAATTTCAGAGATATTAACAACTTTAATCTTGTCTTTATCAAAAAATTCAAGTGACTTATTTAACCACTTTTCTTCTACTTCCTCATTGGTGGAGATGATATAAATCTGTGCTTTCTTGTCTGGATTGTTATATTCCATAGCCATGCATCTATTCACCTTTTGAGCTAGATTCTCAGCGTTACTGTCAAAGTAATTTAAAATCACTTTGTTTAAAGGTTTGTATGTAACACCTGTATTACCAATCTTTACAACAGCCATATGGTTTCCTTCTCCTTCTGTAAACTTTTTGAAGCCCTCTTTGTCAGGCGATTTACTATGGTGTGAAGGGATGCCTAAACTATCTGCAGCATTGGTAGTACCACAAAATACAAGTATACGTTCTTGTTTATACTTGTTTAATATTGCCTTAGTCATATTTAACTTAGCAATACTTCCTTGGACGATTCTCATTCTCTTCAGGCGTAACATCATTGTGTCTTTACCCATTTGAGATAATTGATTAATCACCCAACTACACGCGTCAAAATGCTTCTTCTCTGTTCTGGCTTTACCCTTAACAGTTTGAACTACCTTATTGTCCAAGGGAACCTTGATTATTGTTATTTGATAGTCAACAATAACTCCTTCTTGGATAGCTTGTTCAATAGGGTAGTATGCCAATACAGGAAGATCTAATCTCATGTCAAGCTCAGACTCTGTTGAGGTTGATAGAGTGCCTGTCAGTCCTAACACTTGATGATTGATTAATGTCAAATCATACAAAGCATCAATCTGCGCATCACTTAACAAATGTATCTCATCAATGATCACCATGTCATACTCATTGTTTACATATTTATGTAAAGATAGGTGTGTTGTATAGGTGATTTGTGAATTGTTGTAACTACGTGCTTTGAAATCCTGTTCCCAACTATTCTTGATTTTAAGGTCAGGATAGGCGATTATGATAGATATATTTGAATTCATTTTTTCCAAAATGTTAATTGTTGTATATATCTTACCAAACCTTGGACATAGATTTAGGATGCCCCATTTCTTATCTAACCATATCTGTGCAAATTCTTCTTGTCTTTGATTACGAAGGTTGTTCATCTTGTGGAGGTTGTGCTACTTCACCTAAGGAAGCTAGTTGTTCACGTATTTTACTCATTTGAAGTTTAATATCTTCTGCTTCAGCTCTATTATCTGCTGCTACAGCTTTCATAAACATGTCATCAAACTTTGTGTACTGCTTCATTAAACTAAAAATTTCGTCTTTTGTTGCCATTGTTTTGTTATTTAAGGTTCTAAAAAATATGTTTTATTTACTATTGATTGATAATCATACTCTGTTATATTCTTCATTCTTGGTAGTTCTTTGAACATACCCACTTGACCTAGAAAACCTAGACCAATACGAATATCATCCTCACCATAACTATTTTTAATTAGTCTTAGTGAACGATAATACTTACCACCAAATTCATCTTTAAGCCTATCTAAGTCATAACCACTAGGGTCTGTAACTTTATAACGCATAGGATCAAACAGTGCTAGTACAACATCAGCATCATCTTGTGTTGATGAACTATCCTTGAAGTCTTCTAGCTGTGGTTCTACATCACCATTCTTAATCCTCATAGGATTAGCAATGTCACGATTGAACTGACTTACAACTATTGGTGAATATCCATACATATCACGAGCATATCTCAGCTCTTCAGACATCTTATCGATAGCTGCCTTCTTTGTATTATAATCCTTGGTAACTTTTAATAAACCAATATGATCAATAACAACCAGTGTTACTGTGTTATCTTCATCAGGAATATAAACTCTGTTATACTTATCAATCTCTTCTATTCTACCATTAGCTTCAGCATGTTCTTTTAAATGTTTAGCTACGCCTATTGGATTATCTGGACCATCAATGATTGTAATGATATCTGACATGCTGCCAATATAGTCTCTCTGTCCTAGAAACAAATCATGCTCATCATGCGTCATCTTCTCCTTCTGCCAACCTAATAGTTTACTAACAGGAATGATTATACCAGTATCTAAGAATATCTTTCTAGCTACCCATTTAGCCATCTTGTATGTCTTACTACGCTCCATGGATCTATATATAATCTTTAGCTTGATATCAGAAGCCTGACCATACTTAGATATATACCAATCAAATGGATTGAGGACATATGCATCATCTATAAAAGATGTCTTACCAGAACCTGTTAGACCACCTACAAGAGTGTATATAGACTTCCTGATACCAATGTATCTGTTAAGTCTATCAAAGCCCATAGGTATACCACTGTTCTTACCATCAATACCATCTTGTACTGCCTTGGCTAAATCTTGAAATATCATATATCTGTTGTTCCTACTGGTTTGGGTTTTTCTTCGATTGTGATTCCCTGCTTTACAAGCTCGATGAATGGTTCAAAGCTTCTTTGTGTCAAATATGTCAAACTGTTCTGCATGTATTTAAGTTTATTCTCTCCTGATTTGTATGAGTTCTCTTTCTTCTGAAGAACATCAAACTCAACAGCAGCGATTAAATCATCTGCAGTGTACTCTCCCTCTGACAAAATTGCATTGAACTTAAGTCTACAGTTCTCTACATCTCTACGTAAAGATCTAGAGCCTGCAAAGCTTTTATCTTTATGCTTGAATGTATCAGTGCCTGGAAATGCTTTCCACCATCTTTGAAAATCTTCAGTGGCAGGCTTCTTCTTAATGATCTTATCCTTAGGAGCTTCCTCTTTAAGAAACTTAAGAACATTCTTACCTGTTAGTGTGATTTTATTCTCTCCTGATATTAATCCTTTGCGATAAATACCTTGAGCAAGGATCTCCAGTTTAGGATCTCCATTACATGCATCTTTTAAATCATGGCCTTCCTCCACTAGTTTGAGGAGAAAGACCATGTCTAAACTAAAACCATTCTTGAGTAACTCTTTAAAATGATAGAGCGTCAATTTTACATTCATAATTTCTAATTATTCTATGATCTATTTTAGCAATTAAACTTTGAGGAATGCATACATTAATCTTAGCCCTCTCTTGTAGAGATTCTAGATCACATAAATAGACTTTATCGCTCATAAAAGCTTCAATTTGAGCGATACCTGGGTCATTTAGTGAGCGATAAAATAGCTCCTTCTCCTCTTGCAAATATACTAAATCCTTGAGATTTTCCATCTCATAATCCTCGATATGTATCATGATTTATCATTATAATTTTCATACTCTCTAAACTTTGGGTCCAAGGTACGTCCTTCATTATCCCAATAACTTTCACATTTATCCCCCTTACGAGGTGATTCAGCAAAGACAGATTGTCTAAACTGATTCCATGGTGCTGTGTGCCTGTAGCACTTAAATTTCACAGGACATTCCATGTCCCTACACATTGCTATATCAGCCATTGCTTTGTTGTTTAATTAATAACATAATCTCTCTAGTTAAAGAACCTGCTGTTTCATTACCATTAAAACTCCAACGTATAATTGCAGCTTCTATAGCTCTATATAATTCATTTTCCATATTAACAAGCAGCGTAGCCAAAGAATATATACGTCCCTTCTCTCTCTTGTGTAGATCTCTTGTATTTAATACAAGCTACATTAGCATCTTGATTAGTAAGAATCTTCTCCATGCGTACAAAAGTAGTGGTTTGTTTGTTCTCTGTATACTCACGAGCATATTTAACAGCATCAGTTTTAGTCTTGAAAGACTTCAACTGTTTGTCTTCCCATCCTGTGTACACATTGTAACGAAGCTCCCACTTACTGGTGCCTTTAACAACAGTGTGATCAACAACAGATTTAATCTTGTTGTTGTTCTTTACAGGTGATTCTTCTTCAATAACATAACATTCACGCTTACCTGCATTCTCTAACATATCATCAATAAACTGATGTCTTTCTTTCTTACTCTTACGAAATTCAGCAGTGACATCTTTAAAACTAGTTGTTGTACTGATTGTACCATTGTAGGCATCTCTGCCAAATTCTGATTCTGCTGCTTCTACAGCGAGTGTGTATGCTTCGCTAGCATTCATTCCTCTTTGTCTTGTGATAAAAGCTTCTGCTCCCATGTTTTTTGTGATTTAAAATGTGTAAAAATTATAAAACAGTGTTGTGTGAAAATTATAATATGTAAACAAAATTGTTTACAATATGCCAAAGTCAGTAGTAAAACTGTGACAAATTCAGTAATAGAAAAGCCCCAGATTTCTCTGAGGCTAGTTTAAATAATTCCTAAAATTGGTAGTAATACTACCAATGCGCTTATTATTTTCGAATTGCGCCTATTTTTGTAACAAAACTTGTCAAATTATGTTACACAATTCGACAAATAGTCGAATTAATGTGCATTATATTGCACAATAGTTTATATTACTAATATAAACTATACCCTTTCGCATATAAAAGTGTAAAATATTGCACTTTTATACCCTTTTGCATATAATTTTAACTAACACTTAGTGTTAATCATAATATCCTCTAAAGAACTTCTTAACCTTTTGTAAAAATGTAGGCTGTTGATCTTTAAGTATATGTGCTTCAGGTGGTATTGTTGTGTGGATGTGTGTTGTATCAACCTCTTCTGGATTATACTCACGCAATCCTAAATTAAGCTCGAACCAACTCATTGTTGACTGTGCTCTTGTCTTATTACACTTAAAAGTTTTCTTGATAAGTGGAAGAGCAGCCTTACGCCATTCTAATGTTTGTTCTGTTGTCAATGTATACACTCTCCAGAATTCTGGTGTGTCCATTGCGTCCTGATAGGTTAACCCTATCATTTCCATTTGCATAGTGACTAACTTTCTGTTAATCTCTTCTCTTTGTTTGTCTGTTCCTGCCATTAAAATAAATTTAGTTGGTTTGGAATAATTACAGGTCTTTTCTTACCATTGTAATCAATCTTGTTAATAATTCTTTCTGCTTTCTCTATGTAATAAGAATGATTAATATTATCTAGAGGATGATCTTTAGATAGCTTATTACACACTGTCATTACCCACTCGCCTGCTTCCACTTGTGATATTGGTGCAGCGTTGGATAGACATTCTGGGTTCTTTATCTTTAATAGTTTCTCACCAGTGTTAGATACATAATATCTAATTAGTTTATTATAGATAGTAGTCTTGCCATTGAACTTACCTTCATAATGAAAGTCTCTGCTAGCCTTCTGTCTGAGACAAAAATCAAAGATGTTACTATGATTACTGATGCTATCAGCAACAGGAATACCATCGCAATAATAGCGCTCAAGAGCAAGAGGCACCACTCTAGCAGATTTGTTTTTATGTAATTCAAAATCTGTAAGGAAATCACCTTTCTTCTTAACTTCTCCATTGGTCTTAACTGCTAGATAATCATTAACTGTTGAGAATATAATCTTACTGTAATCTGTACGCTCAAGCTCATACTGAGTTAGCTCACACCACCATGCATTAATCTCATGCATCTCATCAAGATGTGTCTTTTCTATTCTAATAGTTACACCATCTGTATTAGCTGATATTACATGTATACCTGCTAGTTCATACGCTTCAATAAGCATAAGCAAGCTAAGCTCTCCAGTAAGAGTAGTGAACATAGTAAGTTGTCTGTCATAGATCCAGTTCTGCATATCAGAAGACTTACCATATACAGAATTGACAGCAAGCTTAAGGGCACCAACAATGCCTGCAATGCGTTTGCTCTTTTTAGCCTGTGGCTTAAGCTCAAGACGCCTCTCAAACATACGCTTATAGCCAGTAAGAAACTCTTTACCAAGATGTGCAGGATACCTGCCATTATTGATAATGATAGCAGGATAATAACTAGACACATCCCAATCAATGATTTCAAACTGATCATCAGCTTCAAATACCTCTGGCTTGTTCTCTGTGTGCAAGCCTCCTTTAGCAAACGTATAAGTGTTGCCATAAAAATTTATACTTTCTTTAAAGTCATCATTAAGTCCTAATACTAGTTTATCTATGTACTTTTTAAACTCAATGAGCTGGTTAGTTTGAAACTTTACATAATCAGGTCTACATTGTGATACAGTTATCTTCTTTCTAAAGAATCCTGTGCGAGGTAGATTAGCATATGTAATTTTCTTCTCTTCACAATAATACTTCTTAATCATCTCATCACCAATCTTACTATCAGAATAATTAATACAGTTAATATCAAACTCTTCTTGTATGTCTAGTCTTAATTGTAATTGATCATTTCCTTTATACAAGGGATGTTCTGTATCACCTGTTGTAACCTTAAAGAACTCATAGGTTGCCATTACATCATTAATACAATAGTTCATTGTAACATCTATCTCTTCTTGAGTCATGTTACGCTTTGTATGATGTATAGGCATCTCCTCAATGTTCTCAAGATCCATCTCAAACTCTAGACGTTTAAGGCTAACCATACGATTCTTATTATCATAATGATTAACCTTAAACAAATCTATCTGTTTGAACGACAAATCCTCTTCACGATACTCTGGGAACTGTTCATAATTGGCGTCTTCAATAACATCTTGAGCCTTTTGTGCAATCTTAGCACATATTTCTAGACCTGCGAGCTCATGCCAATCATCATGATTACGTATTACCCATTCTACCACTTGAGCATCAAAACGAAGATTATTATAACCTACCCAATAATAGTCTGGCTTATCTTGCATTAGTTTTACAAATGCATCAAAGTTATTCTGCCACTGACTAATTAGGAAATCATAATGTTCATCTTCTTTTGGATCGTAGACATGTATTAGGAATAGTTCCTGCATTGTCTCGATATCATAAATTAGAACGTTCATTTGTCTTCTATTATCTCTATTAAATCTTTCATAGATAATGCAAACAAACATGAATGTTTCTCTCCATTCCAATAATCAAGATAACTCTCTCTTGGAATAGCCCACCATAATTCTTCATGATGATTGTAGTGGAATACATAGTTATATATTTCTGTCATTTCTTTGTTTTTGTTTATCAATTACCCATATTGCTACTCTCATTATTCTAATAGCAATGTTATAAACAAAGTCTTCTAACCAAATGGTTATTTTACTTCTTTGATATGCTTTCATTATTGCGTTACTAAAGATATCCATCCTGTTAGAATGTATTTACTCTGTGTATGACTAACTTGTCCACGATGTGTGTGAGTCCAATCAGCAGGGAAGAATAATAACTTACCTTGTGTTGCTGGTTCTGTATGTCTTTGAAACATAAACTCTGTACCACCATCTTCTACATCATTTAGATATACCATCCATACAAATAATCTAACATCTTTTTCTCGTGTTTCATAGTGCCAAGCTTTAAATCCTTGACCTGGAAGATATCTTTGAATATTGTAAGCATCAATATTAACTGTAGTGTTTAGAAATATTGGAAACTTGTCCATGTATTTATACATTTCATCAACCATTTTATCTACAACATCGTCAAGTTTATCACCATATAGTCTTTTAATTGTACTTTGGTTTTCTTGACAAATAGTAAAATCTGATGAATGTTTTACATCTTCATCTAATCCTTTAGAAACATATCCTGGAAACAAATATTTATCATTTGCTTCGAATATATTAATAATCTCCTCACATTCTTGTTTAGTGAGGAGATCTTTTCTGTGTATGAAATCTACTAGTTCCATTGTTCTAATGCTGTCCTGGTATTGTTAGTTTTGATTTCTTTAAGATTATATTTACGTAGATATTCTTGTTTCTTACGTGTATATTCTTCAGACAAATGTCTATCAATAGTAATTCCCCATTGATTAATTGTGATATTTAATTCGTTTTTCATTACAGTCTTATTTAATATTGCTGCACTCATTACAAATGTAGCAAAGGTTAAAACATAAAAAATTGGATGTGGTTTAGTTATCATAGTCATCATAATAATCCATTGGATCTATTGCTTCATACATATCATCATATGTTACCCAATCAGGTACTTCCATATTATTAATATATTCACCACAATAGGTTATTAATTTAGCATCCTCAATAACTATATCATCATCACCTGGCTGTTCTAATGTAGCAGGTGATGAATGATGTGCCCATTTGATTTCTACACTACAAAATACATCATCCTGTGTTGGGTGATAGAAATCTGCAAGCGTTCTGCCTCTTGTTGTGCTCATAATACTATAATTGCTTTATCGTTTAACATTACAGGTTTACCTGACTTATCTGCTTGAACATTGACTATTTCACCAATGTGTTCTGCAAGAAGAGCAGGAGGTGCATTAACTATCTTGCCTCCTTCTTGAACTACCCATGCCATACGACTAGATGCAACAACAACATTGTTTGCATCATCTACTAGCACTGGATTAGTTTCATCTAGTACTGTCAATTTTAATTTGATTGTTTTCATAGTTTTTAAATATAAGATGAGTTCTATCTAATTCTGGATAATTATGATAAGTGGTATCAACAGGAATAAATTCAGACGCATTTAATATTCTAACTACGCCATATATCATTGCAAATACTCTTATAGTAAAATACAATATTACAATTGTAAGTATTCCTGCTGTTACCTTATCCTTTATCATATTATTCAGATTTTGTTATTAACCTACCATGTGCAGTATATCTAGCATTTGGATCTCTATCGTCTATATAGATGTTTTCTTCTCTAGCTACTCCAAATCTTTCTATTTTATTTTTCATAAACCTACTTTTATCTGGAACTCCCTCATTCTGTGAGTTATAAGTAACAAAAACCATCCATACAAATGCTAATAATGATGCTAATATAACAATAAATGTTAAGAAAAACGATAATAATTTAATTTCTGCTCTATCTTCTGCTTTCATGATATTATTAATTCAGTTAATGTTTCTCTTGATCCTAGTACAGTTGGAACAGTGTTAAATGCTAAGCACCATCTATCTTTATTTGTAGCCATATCTGGTACAGAGTGTGGTAGATAGCTAGGAAATAACAATATCTCATGATTAGCAACAGGTATAGTAGTTTTAGTTTGAGCATATGGATTACCTTCTAATAAATTAGGATTAACTTCTGGTTCTAATCTATACACTGTTGACCTATCTACATCAGCTTTATAAAACTTTATTAATGTACTGTTGTCTGGTACATCTATATAATACACACCTGAAATTACAGAATTATGGTGATAGTGGTAATGTGTGCCACCACCATTTATATTCTTATTAACCCAACTCTGCGTTATCTTGATGTCACCATCAATAGCTAGTCCATGTACATAGAAATCTTTAACCTCTTTCTCAATATAAGCCTTTAGTTTCTCCATACCTGGTAAGTCTAAACAATATGACTCTATTGATTTAAAATGATTAATATCTTTGATAATATCATTACCATATACATGCTCAAGCTTAAGCTGCTTTAATTTCCATATTTCATCTTGAAAATACTCCTGCACTCTTACTCTGAGTACAGGAGTTGGAAATAAACTTATGATTTCTAAGTTTTCCATTATTTTAAATTAACTTTTTTAACTGGTCTAATATCATACACCTCATATTTTGGTGTTTCTCCTTTTTTTGTAGATCTGTCTCTATGAAACTCAACAACTATTTCAGCTAATTTATCATCTTTAAGATCTTGTAATAATGCAGTGCAATAGCACCCAGAATCTCTATCATATACTCTCACTTTATTTCTCATTTTGAATTGGTTTAAAAATAGATTGTTAATGATTTCTTTTGTAATATTACACGTTTAACATTCGTAAAGTCAAAACTTGTACCTTCTGGTATATCAATACCAATGTTTTTTGGCAATGACACTTTCTTAACACTAATCTTTGCAGGTTTTTGAATCTTTTCTTTTACTGGTCTCACTATACCTTTAGTAAGAGTGTGTAGTTTCATATATACACCAGTCTTTCCACGATTATACCTAACTGCAAACTCTCGTGATAATGATGCTACTGATGCATTTGACATTGAAAGAGCATTTATCATCTCTCCAAGTTCAGTTTGTGAATAAAAATAATCCTTTTCCATTTTACTAATTGATTTTTGCAATAGTACACATAGGTGATGTGTCATAATATTGCGTGAATAAATATTTTCCTTTAGTTGTGATGTATTCAGTATGAACTATAGGTGATGTGATATCTGTACGTGATATAATTGATTCATTTCTTGAATCAAAGAATATTTTTGTAGTGCTATCTGACCCTCCCTTTATTCTTATACTAAATGTCATCATGAAATTCTTTTGAAACTTCCTAATATGTGGTGTTAAATGATTTACAGATCTACAAAAATCAAGATCATACAATGTATTATCTCTATCTGCATCTGCAGTTAATATATCACCATATATCATATGAACAGGCTTATTGATTTTAAACACCTGAGACATAAATGTTTGAGAATCGTTTTCATATATCTCAAATTGTTTACATCCCTCTGATGCCAATCTATCAATGTATTGATTAATGTCTGGACCTGCTAGTCCTACAACATGCTCAAATTTAAATTTAGCTAGAAAGAAATCTCTCACCTTCTGCTTCTGTGTGGCATTTAGATATGTATATTTTAACATTCTATGTAGTTTTATTCGTCTTCATATTCATCATACTCTTCATCAATATAAAAGACTACGTCACCATTCTTTTCTAATACTGTTTCTCCATCATCATATGTAAGTATATCAACATAGCCTCTTGCAGAACAGAAATTCATTTCTTCTACAGATAGTTTTATTTGTTCTGGATATGCTACTACTGATGGTGTTATATCAGGATTGCTACTTGTTCTCATGATGAGATGAGGCTGGACAGGTAGTCCATGCTTCTCGATATATGCACCTTGATCTCTTGGAATATGATCAAGCTCATATATATGTACATATGGATTCTCTTGAACGAGACCTTCCATTGTCACAAAATACATACCCTTCTCTAATTGATCAGGGTAATATTGTGGAAATATTAGTTGTGCACTACTGTATTTCATTTAGTTCTTTTAGTTGATTTTGAAGCTCTATAATCTTATCTAATCTTCGTTTTTCACGAGTGTCATCTAATTTTGCAATAAAGGTAATAATATCTCCTTTACTACGCAATACGATCTCATCTAGTTCAACATCACTAACATTTTCTACACTAATAGTAACAGAATTACTATTATAATCTCCCTTTTCAAATAAAGACACTTCTAACTTTCTACTAGTAATGCCACTAAAAAATGATACAGAATAATATTCTTTACCACTTCTTCTTACAGTTATCCAAGTAGATACTAGAATGTGCTGTTCATCTACATTGTTTATCTGAATTGTACTACGTAATTGCTTAGCTAGTTTTAATAGCTCATTTAATTGATCTCTCATGTCTATGCATGTTTAAAATGTGAAAAAATAAAAGAGCTCAAGGACAATGTCCAAGAGCTCTATGCATTCAACCTTTAACCTAATTCATAACTTTATAGCCTGTTGTTAATAGTTGTTTTAATAGGCTAATTTTAATCTTTACCATCACATAGTTATTGGCATAAACATAGTCATGCATCACTAATGGATAGTTCTTACACCAACATAAATATTGGCTTAAGGTAACGTTAAATGTTTTCATCTTTTGATGATTTAGAATGTGTGGATAATTTATGTATTAGTGGTTGTGGTGCTTATATTCGTTGATAGCAATAAATATAGATAGTAATGAGAAAATCATAATTATCGTACCATAGAATAATCTCATAAAATTAGTTCCATCATTAAATGATGTAATACCATGCAGTAGTTGTAATGAAACAACAAACAAAAATACACCTACAATAGCAGGTAGTATGTAATCAAACTTTCTCATAATGCTATATATTTACACTAATTTCTTTATTTAAATATTCTGGTATATCAGGACGACGATGATAATACCAATGACCATAGCAATAATCATAAGTGACATCATACGTAGCCCATCTATTATTAGTAAACCAAACAGTAGCATCAAGATTGACCCATATAGGATCAATCATTATATCTAACTTATCCATGAACTCATTCATATCTCCATTAATAGGAAGATATATAAATGTTTCGTCATCATTGTTATCATGATCATTATATGATAAACTAATACATAGTACATCATCACGATCATCTATGCACTCTTTAATTAAATCTTTAAGATTCTCCATTTCTTTATTATGTTAAAGGATTATTATTAATGCTATATATTTTCAGTGTTCACCACAATTATAGCTCTTGTGAGAACGATATTAATAGCCATGATGCTTTACACCACCACAAAATTACACACAGATATATATAATTCTGATGCTATTTTACCATAAAAGTTTATTTCTCCCTAGGGATAAACTGCAAAATACCATTAGTTTACTATATATACATATATAAAGGGAAGAGATCGCTCTCTCCCCTTTATTATTGTTAAACAGCTACAGATAATAGATCAGCAATAGATGCTTCACTTAAACCAGCAGCGACAGCTTCCTTAGCTATGATGTTATTAACTCTAGCTTCTACCAATACAGTAGCACCTTTAGCTTCAGCCAAAGCATCTACAGTTAGGAATACAGATGTAGCAGTTAAACGCTTCACCTTCTCACCTGTAGGAGTTTTACCATCAGCACCAAAAGGCTCAATCTCCTTTTCTACAGCTAGACAATAAAAAGGATACTTAACGTCTTCATTAGCTTCCCAATTATTAGAAGCCATTTGACGAGCATAAATGTGTACTCTTTCACCCATTGCTGTATAACCACTAAAGTTACCATTGGCAGTGAATCCTCCATTGTTGATTACATAATTTTTCATTGTACTTGATATTAGATTGTTTGTTATGACATACTTGATAGGAGATGTCTA
>Ga0209297_1000249_pt1 | contig 36467 bp, 28 predicted proteins | sample S_130805_MF_Meta_FD_187322 | JGI IMG/M metagenome (GOLD analysis project Ga0209297, IMG submission 187322) | Freshwater microbial communities from Lake Simoncouche, Canada to study carbon cycling - S_130805_MF_MetaG (SPAdes) (version 2) | ecosystem: Environmental > Aquatic > Freshwater > Lake ...
TTAGAGATGCGCGAAAGAAGTTGCGTCCGATGCGTCCAAAACCATTAATTCCGACATTAATCACAGTCTGTTTCCTTGCTACTCATGGGGCTTTAAATGAAAAAGCCCAAACGTTGAAATATGCATTTAATCTGCCACAACGTTGGGGTCTTGGTGCTAATACTATCAGTGACTATTGCGTGAACTCTTCAGTAACAAAGGCCTTAATTCAACAAATCAGGGGAAAGTCCGCTCTCAGTATCAGGAATGCCGAGCTCCCCCGCTCGTTTATCAGCCATTGCCAATAAGCGGCGAATACGACCGGCAATGGCATCTTTAGTCATCGGAGGTGTGGCAAGTGAGCCCAACTCTTCTAACGATGCTTGGCCGTGATTAATACGAAGCTCACCCGCTTCTTTCAAATGATCTGGAATGGTTGGACCAAGAATCTCCATTGCTCTCTGCACGCGCGCTGCTGCAGCAACTGCTGCTCGAGCGGAGCGACGTAGATTTGCATCATCAAAATTAGCTAAACGATTGGCAGTTGCGCGAACTTCACGGCGCATACGACGCTCTTCCCAAGCAAGCACAGATTCATGAGCGCCAAGGCGAGTGAGTAGAACTCCGATTGCATCACCATCGCGAATAACAACACGGTCAACACCGCGTACTTCTCTAGCCTTTGCAACAATTCCCATACGACGCGCGGCACCTACTAATGCCAACGCAGCTTCAGGGCCAGGGCATGTAATTTCAAGTGAAGAAGAGCGACCAGGTTCAGTTAATGAACCATGTGCAATAAAAGCACCGCGCCATGCTGCCTCTGAATCACAAATTGCAGCAGAAACTACTTGTGGAGGTAATCCTCTTACGGGGCGACCATTTGCATCTACTAAACCTGTTTGACGTGCAAGGGCATCTCCAGCTTCGATGACTCGAACAACATAGCGTGAACCTTTGCGAAGCCCACTTGATGAGAGCACGGCCAAATCAGAGCCGTGGCCATAAATATCAGCAATGTCTTTTCTTAATCTGCGCGCACTTTGAGAAGTATCCAATTCGACTTCAATCAAAATCTTGCCTGCAGCTATATGTAGTCCTCCGGCAAAGCGCAGAAGTGAGGAAACCTCGGCCTTGCGACAGCATGGCTTAGTCACTGAAATACGACTGAGTTCGTCCTTGACTGATGCCGTCATTGCCATGGGGTTATCCAACCAGTTTTGGACCCATGATGTGGCCCAAATGGAGAGTTAATTTTGTGACATCGTGATGAACACTGCCTGGTGCCTTGCGAATATCGGCTGCAATCACTCTTCCGCCCATTTTTGCTGCAGCTTCATCAAGGGCAGCAGAATTTCGGACCACAGATGAATCAACGAGACAGTAATCAATCTTTAATTGCGGGGCATATGAATGGAAAAACTCAAGGTGTTCCTCAGGCGTGGATCCGGCGAACTCTTCGCCACTGGTTGCACTTGTGGCATCGAGGTTAAGAATCAAAATCTTTTTAGCTTTTGTGCGAAGGAGTGCATCCTGTTGCATTGGAACCATCAGATGTGGCATGACCGATGAAAACCAAGAGCCTGGTCCCATGGTGATCCAGTCGGCTACTCGAATTGCAGTGAGTGCTTCTAAACGGGCCTGCGGATTTTCAGGGATCACGCGAAGGGATTCAATACGGCCCTTTGCTGTAGCAACTTCCTTTTGTCCTCTAACAACAATTCGACCAGTTGAAGTATTAAAAGTTCCTTCAATATCTAAGGCAGTTTCAGCCATAGGTAGCACTCGCCCAATAACTTTTAACAACTGACCAACGCGATCTAAACCAATGACAGGATCTTCGTTTTCATTCCATAGTGATGCAAGTAAGAGATTGCCCATTGCATGGCCATTAAGCGGTCCATCACTTTCAAAGCGGTGTTGCATGATGTTAGCCCACGTGCGGCCCCACTCATCATCAGCACATAATGCAGCTAACGCCATACGCAAATCACCAGGAGGCAAAATTGGAAACTCTTCGCGCAAACGTCCACTTGAACCACCGTTATCTGCAACAGTTACGACAGCTGTAATCTCATTAGTAAGTTGACGCAGCGCCGACAAAGTTGCGGCAAGACCATGTCCTCCCCCAAGTGCAACTACTTTTAGCACTATCTACTCTCGCCCAACATCTCGATGCGTTGCATAGGCAGAGCGATCATTAGAACTAAGGTGACGGGCAATCTCTTCGGCTACGGCAACGCTGCGATGCTTTCCACCTGTGCAACCCACTGAAATCGTTACGTACTTTTTACCCTCATGCATATACCCAGGAATCATCGAGTTAATAAGTGCAACATAATCCTTCACAAACTCACTCACACCCTCGCTACCCAAAACCTTTTCACTCACCGCAGTTGTCAGTCCGGTGAGAGGACGAAGTTCTGGAATCCAATGTGGATTTGGGATAAAGCGACAATCTAAGACTAAATCTGAATCAACTGGAATTCCATACTTATAACCAAATGATAGGACGTTAATACGGATTCCCTGAATCTTTCCCCCGCCAAAGATTTCACCAATTCTCTTCTCCAACTGGTGCACATTTAAATTCGTTGTATCAATGGCTATATCGCACTCAGCTCGTACTTCTTCGAGCGCGGCTCTCTCACGAGCAATTCCATCGACGATGCGATCTCCGCCTTGCAGAGGATGTGGTCTGCGGGTTGATTCAAAGCGCTGCACTAAAGCTTGATCTGTGGCATCTAGGAAAACTAAACGGTAAGTAGAACCATTCTTCTTCAACTCTGCTAGAGCTGCAATTAGTTCATCAAAGAAATGTCCACCACGAACATCAACTACAACTGCATACTCTTTGCCTTGAGAACCTGTGCCTTTGCCTACTAAAGCAGGTAGTAAGGCGGGAGGTAAGTTATCAACGACATACCAACCAAGATCTTCCAAGGCATGAGCCACTGTTGATCGCCCAGCACCTGACATTCCGGTTAGGACCAAGGTCTCATTGCTCGTCATGGCTTCATCCTCTTACATCTGTCAAGAACCCGCCAACACGCTCCATGCTCTTGGCCAAATAGGCAGGCAACATAGCTTTATGTTCAGGATTCTTGGTTTCATACAAATAGTTGAGCAGGACTAATCGACGCTGCAGCAGCAATGAGCTCATCTGCGCCTTTGTATATGTAGGAAGTTCGCAGATCGACCTATAGCCTTGAAGAATTGCAGCATCTTGTTCAGGGGTATCCAAGTAATACAACGTAATCGCTATGTCCTGATGAGGAATTCCATAGCCACAATCATCAAAGTCAAAGATGAAGAGTTCACCTTCATGCCACATCAGATTCCAGCCGTGCAAATCGCCGTGAATGACTTGAATGGGATTGGCAGCAAAGAGATCTCGGGTGTCAGCCTCAATAATCTCAACGGCTGACTTGATTGCAGCGAACTGCTCGGGGGTGAGTAAAGACTTATCACTGAGCAAAAAGTCTTCAGTTCCCCACAGCCAATGACTAAAGGTAGGTAGCTGCGCCGCCTGTGAAGGTTTGAATTGACGGGAGCTTTGATGCATCTTCGCCATAGCCGCGCCAACTTCAATCAACTGAGCATGTGTTGGTTCATCACCAATCTCTTCACCTTCAAGCCAGGTGTAGAGAATGCCAGAAACTTCTTTTCCTGATTCTGCGTGAAGAATTGAAGAGATATAGCTGTCTCTACTATTGGCAACAGGCCTTGGAACTTTCAGCCCTGGGACCCTTGCTATGAAGTTAACAAACTCAATTTCACCATGCATGTTCTCCAGCGTTCGAGTCGAATTCACATTGATGCGTAAAGCGTATTTATCTCCCGCGCCGGTAACCACTGAAAAAGTGGCATTGAATTCATAGTTAATGCACTTAACCTCAACCTCACTTAGACCATAGCCCGCGAGCATCTCTCGTGCCGTCTTAGTAAAGGACTCTATTTGTTGCTCGGTTGTAGAATCAAAGAAATCTGAACTCACTACTTGCTCTCCACTATCTCACCTGTTGTTGTATTTACCTGCTGAGAACTCATAGCCGCAAGCTGCTCGCTGATAACTGCAGCAATCTTGCTACCTATACCCGGCGTTGCAGCGATATCTTCTACGGTTGCCTTGCGAATAGCAGCTACTGACCCAAATCGTTCAAGTAATGCCTTTCTGCGCGCCTGTCCCAACTGAGGTATCTCATCAAGAATTGATTCCAGCATTACCTTTGAACGTCTAGAGCGGTGGAAGGTTATGGCAAATCTATGTGCCTCATCGCGAATGCGTTGTAAGAGATAGAGACCTTCACTGGAGCGAGGAAGGATGAGTGGGTCAGATGAACCTGGCACCCACACTTCTTCTAATCTCTTGGCAAGTCCGCACAGAGCAATATCTGTGATTCCTAATTCAGCTAATGCGCGGGCTGCGGCATTTACTTGGGGCTGACCACCATCAACAACAATGAGTTGTGGTGGATATGAGAACTTACTTAACTTTCCACCAAGCTCTGCGACCTCTGCTTCATCAACAGATCTATCATCGAGCAATCTCTTGAGCCTGCGAGTAATTACCTGATGCATTGCTCGAGTGTCATCAAAGCCTTCTTCAGTGTTGATGATGAAGCGGCGATATTCACTCTTCTTCGCTAACCCATCTTCAAAGACCACCATAGATGCGACAACAGATGTGCCAGAAATATTTGAGATATCGAAGCACTCAATGCGAAGTGGCGTGCGGCTTAGATCTAATGCTTCTTCTATTTCTAATAACGCCTTGCCACTTACTGCAGCATCATTGGCACGCTTACTTAAGAACTGAATAAGTGAATACTGGGCATTGCGCTTGACCGTTGCCAGAATCTCAACTTTCTCACCACGCTGAGGAACCTTCAATGAAACCGGAGCACCACGTAATCCACTGAGCCAACTCTCTAACGCCGTTGCATCTAGTGGAAGCTCATTAATAAGAATCTCAGCCGGAATATCAGTTGGAGCACTTTGACTATAGATGGAGTAGAAAAGTGCTCCCATCTCATCATCGCCTTCTAGGGATTTACTTTGATCCACAATCCATGAACGAGATCCCTTAATTGCACCGCCTCGAACAATGAAGATTGATCCGGCGGCATGTGCACCGTCATGGTGAATTGCAACGATGTCAGCGGTCAGATTCTCAGGAAGAGCTGCTTCTGCCGACTCCTGTGCCCGCTCTATTGCATCAATAGAATCTCGAATCTTGCTGGCCCGTTCAAACTCTTCACGACTTGATGCCAGTTCCATCTCAGCGCGCAGCGTTGGAACAATGTCTGTATTTCCATTAGACATGAAATTCACCAAGCGATCAGATAGTGCTTTGTGATCCTCTTTGCTAATCCACTCAACACAAGGGGCAGCACACTTGCCAATATCACCAAGCAAGCATTGACGTTTAGTCCGCTTTGCTCGTTCAAAGTTACTTGTTGTGCAGGAGCGAATCGGGAAAGTCTTTAAGACAACATCAAAAGTGCTTCGAAGCGCCCAGGTATGAGTAAAGGGTCCAAAGTATGAAATTCCCGGACGCTTAGATTTACGAGTTATGAAGACCCGTGGGAACTCTTCCTTGTTCGTAATTGCTAGATATGGATAAGACTTGTCATCTCTAAACTGCACGTTGTATTGCGGGGCATATTGCTTTATCCAAGAAAACTCTAACTGCAGAGCTTCAACTTCAGTATCAACTATCGTCCAGTCCACTCGCACAGCCTGATGCACCATGCGATAAGTCTTTTCAGCTAAGTTGCCCTGGAAGTAATTGCTCAATCGATTCTTTAAGTTGATTGCTTTGCCTACATAGATAACTGTGTCGGTAGCATCATAAAATCGATAGACCCCAGGGAGTTTAGGAATATCTGTTGGCCGATAGCTTTGGGGATCTGCCATATCAATTACTTCTTAGTCGCTACTTTGCGATTACTAGCCAAAATTTCACCCAAGAACTGTCCGGTGTAACTTGCCTTCACCTTGGCCACATCTTCTGGAGTTCCTTGAGCAACAACTAATCCCCCGCGGAATCCGCCTTCTGGTCCCATATCGATGACCCAGTCAGAAGACTTAATGACATCTAAATTGTGTTCGATAACGACGACAGTGTTACCTGTATCAACTAAACGATTGAGAACTCCAAGTAGCTTGCTCACATCTTCAAAGTGCAGACCGGTTGTTGGCTCATCTAGAACATAGATGGTTCGTCCAGTTGAGCGACGCTGCAACTCAGTAGCTAACTTTACACGCTGTGCTTCACCGCCGGAAAGTGTTGGTGCAGATTGCCCCAAGCGCACATATCCCAAACCAACATCGTTGAGTGTTTTCAAGTAGCGGGCAATGGCTGGAACGGATTCAAAAAAGCCAGCAGCTAGTTCTATCGGCATATCCAAAACATCGGCAATAGTTTTACCCTTGTAGTGCACTTCCAAAGTTTCACGGTTATATCGAGCACCATGACAGACCTCGCAAGGAACATAAACATCAGGCAAGAAGTTCATCTCAATGGTGATTGTTCCATCACCAGAACAGTTCTCACAGCGCCCACCTTTGACGTTAAAGGAGAAACGTCCTTGCTGATAGCCACGGATCTTGGCCTCCGAAGTTTCGGCAAATAGCGCACGGACCTTGTCGAATAGACCTGTATAAGTAGCTGGGTTAGAACGAGGTGTTCTACCAATAGGTGATTGATCAACGTGAACAACCTTGTCAAGTAAATCAATGCCCGAAACTGTGCGATGTCGCCCAGGAACTAGTCGCGCTCCATTGAGTTTGTTGGCAAGTGTCGTGTACAAAATATCGTTCACTAAAGTGGATTTACCTGAACCACTCACACCAGTAACCGAGACAAATACTCCCAGTGGTACTTCAACATCAATATTCTGTAAATTGTTTTCCTTCGCGCCCTTCACAACCAGTTGGCGCTTAGGGTCAACTTTGCGGCGCTTAGTAGGAATCGCAATTGATTTACGGCCAGAAAGATATGCGCCAGTAATAGATTCTTTAGAGGCGATCAAATCTTCGTAACTACCTGAGACAACAACGTTGCCACCATGCTCACCAGCACCTGGCCCGATGTCTACAACCCAGTCAGCAGTTCTAATCGTTTCCTCATCATGCTCAACAACAATAAGTGTGTTGCCTAAATTGCGAAGTCGAGTCAATGTATCAATTAAGCGACGATTATCACGTTGATGCAACCCAATACTTGGCTCATCCAAAACATAGAGCACACCTACTAACCCGCTACCAATCTGTGTTGCAAGACGAATTCGCTGTGCTTCACCACCAGATAGCGTTCCGGCAGGACGGGCAAGTGAAAGGTAATCCAATCCAACATCGAGTAAGAATCCAAGGCGGGCATGCACTTCCTTCATTACGCGTTCAGCGATTTGGGCTTCGCGCTTATTGAGTTTGATTGCCTTAAGGAACTGCGCACAATCCATAATGGAAAGTTCAGTAATCTCGCTAATGTTCTTATCGCCAAGAGTCACGGCTAAAACTTCAGGCTTCAGACGTGCACCTTTGCAAACATCACAAGGCGTCTCACGCATATATGCCTCATACTTATCGCGGCTGTAATCACTATCAGTTTCACTATGGCGGCGGTGAATAAATGGAACAACACCCTCAAAGCCAGTTGTGTAGTTCTTAGTACCGTAGCGACCCTTGTACTTCATCTTAATTTCATACTCATAGCCATTAATAATCGCATCTCGGGCTTTAACTGAAATCTTCTTCCACGGTGTATCTAGGGAGAAGGAAACATCTTTAGCTAACGCTTCTAGCAAGCGCAGGAAGTAATCCGATGACTGCCCACCCGACCAAGGCGCAATAGCACCTTCATTAATGGAGATTGAGTCATCAGGAATGATCAAATCATTATCAACTTCTAACTTGGTTCCAATTCCAGAACATTCAGGGCATGCACCAAATGGTGAGTTAAATGAGAAAGAACGTGGCTCCAACTCCTCAAATGAGAGGTTGCAATCATGACAAGCTAAGTGTTCGCTGTAGGTGCGCTCTTTTTCGGCACCTTTCGCATCCACAAAATCAAGCAGAACAATTCCAGATGCAAGGCGCAAAGCAGTTTCAATTGAATCTGTGAGTCGAGTCTTTGACTCCTCTTTTGCAGTCAAACGATCAACCACAACCTCAATCGTGTGCTTTTCCTGTTTCTTTAGCTTTGGAACTTCGGTGAGTTGAATGACCTCGCCATCAACACGAGCACGTGAAAAACCTTGAGTAATTAAGTCCGCAAATAGTTCAACGAACTCACCTTTTCGTGCACGAACAATCGGGGCCAAAACTTGAAACTTTGTGGTGGCCGGCATTGTCAGTATCTGATCAACAATCTGTTGTGGTGATTGTCGAGTTACTGCCTTGCCACAAGTTGGGCAATGCGGACGGCCCGCACGTGCAAAGAGCAGACGCAAGTAGTCATAGACCTCGGTAATTGTTCCAACGGTTGAACGTGGATTGCGGTTCGTAGATTTCTGATCAATCGAAACCGCTGGCGATAATCCCTCGATGAAATCAACATCAGGCTTATCCATCTGTCCTAAGAATTGGCGGGCGTATGCAGACAGCGATTCAACATATCGACGCTGTCCTTCGGCGAAAATGGTGTCGAAAGCAAGAGAGGACTTACCCGAACCAGATAGCCCCGTAAAAACAATGAGCGCATTTCTTGGCAGCTCAATGGATACATTTTTGAGGTTGTGTTCACGAGCACCGCGAACAACAAGTTTGTCGATAGTCACTAAACCCCAGCCTCTTCCATTGAACGTAGTTCCTTCTTCAAAATCTTTATCTCATCACGCAAACGTGCAGCGACTTCAAATTGAAGGTCTCCGGCCGCAGCGCGCATCTGATCAGTGAGCGAGCCTATCAACGCCATTAAATCTTGGCGCGGCAACGAAGCCAATGACTTCACATAGAGACCGGCCGTTGCTGCACCCTTTTGATTTGCCCGCTTATTTGATGCCATGAGCTCATCAGTGTCCTCAGATTCACGGTTAATCAGATCAGTAATATCTGCGATCTTTTTGCGCAAAGGCTGTGGGTCCACGCCTCTCTCTAGATTGTATGCAACTTGCTTGGCACGACGACGGTTAGTCTCATCAATCGCCTTTTCCATAGAGGCCGTGATGTTATCGGCATACATATGCACTTCACCCGAAACATTTCGAGCTGCGCGACCAATCGTTTGAATCAACGATGTTGCAGAGCGAAGGAAGCCCTCTTTGTCTGCATCCAGAATTGCTACAAGTGAAACCTCAGGTAGATCCAAACCTTCACGCAGTAAGTTGATACCGATAAGAACGTCGTACTCACCAATTCGTAACTCGCGCAAGAGTTCAACGCGACGCAAGGTGTCTACTTCAGAGTGTAGGTAGCGAACACGCACACCCTTTTCCTGAAGGTAATCGGTCAAATCTTCACTCATCTTTTTAGTCAACGTCGTAACTAGAACGCGCTCGTTCTTTTCGGCACGAATCGTAATTTCATTCAGTAAATCATCAATCTGGCCCTTAATAGGTTTAATAACAATTTGTGGATCTACTAACCCAGTTGGTCGAATCACCTGCTCAACTACATCACCATCTACCTTAGCCATCTCATACTTACCTGGCGTTGCAGAAAGATAAAGCTTTTGCCCAGTTCGTTCGATGAATTCAGGAAACTTTAAAGGGCGATTATCCAGTGCGCTTGGCAATCTAAAGCCATGCTCAACCAATGTGCGCTTGCGTGAGGCATCACCCTCAAACATTGCACCCAACTGTGGCACTGTCACATGGCTTTCATCGATAACTACAAGAAAATCCTCTGGGAAATAATCCAACAAACAGTTGGGAGCAGACCCAGCCGCGCGATCATCTAAGTGTCGGGAGTAGTTTTCAATTCCACTACAAAAGCCAATTTGCTCCATCATCTCAATATCAAAAGTAGTTCTCATTCGAAGTCGTTGTGCCTCTAAGAGCTTGCCTTGCTTTTCAAATAAGTTGAGCTGAACTTGGAGTTCATCCTGAATATCACCAATTGCTCGCTTCATAGTTTCTGGCCCTGCGGCATAGTGAGTTGCAGGGAAGATATACATCTCAGTTTCATCGCGCATGATTTCACCGGTAAGAGGATGCAAGGTAGTTATCTTTTCAATCTCATCACCAAACATCTCAATACGAATAGCTAATTCTTCATACATGGGGATGATTTCGATTGTGTCTCCACGGACGCGGAATGTGCCTCGCTCGAAAGCAACATCGTTGCGCTTGTATTGAACATCAACGAATTTGCGCAAAAGAGCATTGCGTTCAATCTCATCCCCCACACGCAATTTGATCATGCGGTCCACATACTCCTGTGGCGTGCCTAATCCATAGATACAGGACACTGTTGCAACCACAATCACATCTCGGCGAGTTAAAAGTGAGTTAGTGGCTGAGTGGCGCAAGCGCTCCACCTCATCGTTAACACTTGAATCCTTTTCGATGAAAGTATCGGTCTGTGGAACATATGCCTCTGGCTGGTAGTAGTCGTAATAGGAAACAAAGTACTCAACGGCGTTATTTGGAAGCAGTTCACGAAATTCATTTGCTAGCTGAGCAGCCAACGTTTTATTAGGAGCTAAGACTAAAGTTGGGCGTTGGAGCTTTTCAATGAGCCAGGCAGTTGTAGCTGATTTTCCAGTTCCAGTGGCACCAAGTAGAACTACATCTTGTTCGCCAGCATTGATTCTGCGTGCAATCTCTTCGATTGCCTCAGGCTGATCTCCGGCTGGAACATAATCACTTATTACCTGAAAAGGCTCGACTCGTCGTTGGAGTTCAGAGACCGGGCGCATTTGCTAAGCCTACTTTTTTACATCCTTATTCGCGAGTTCATCCCAGATATTTTCAACTTTACGCAGTAAATCATCTTCACTGCCATCATTTTCAATCAAGAAATCGGCTACCGATTCCCGTTGTTCTCTCGTTGCCTGGGCAGCGATGCGCGCTTCTATTTCAGAGATGTGTAAGCCTCTGGCACGCAACCTTGAAACTCTATTCTCCATTGATGATTCAACGGTAACAACAATATCGAATCGATCTTGACCGCCAGTTTCAAATAAAAGTGGGATTTCATAGACAAGAGTTTCATCAGCTTTGAGAGAGGCAACAGCCTCTTCAAACTCTTGGCGTATCCAGGGATGAATGATGTTTTCTAACTTCACTTTTAGCGAGGGGTCTTTAAATATTAACTCCCCCAAAGCACGTCTATCTATATCCCCATTTTTTAGAATTGAATCTCCAAAGATGCTCACCACTTCATCAAAGCCGGCTGAACCGCGCTCTATAGCTGCGCGAGCTAGCTGGTCTGCATCAATAACGATTGCACCAAGATCAGCAAAGTACTGCGCTGCAAGTGACTTACCGCAGCCAATGCCACCAGTTAAAGCAATTACGCGCATGGAATAAGGATAACCCGATTAGAAAAGAAAAAGGACCCGACAATTACGTCGAGTCCTTTTATCTTAATCATTATTACTCAGCGGCAGGAGTTTCTTCCGCTGGAGTTGCAGCAGCATCGGCAGCTTTAGCTTCTGCCTTCTGCTTCTTGTGTGCCATGAAACGCTCTTGCGCTTGGGCGTATTGCTTTTCCCACTCTTCGCGCTGTGTTTCATATCCTGGCTTCCACTCTTGTGAATCTGAATCGAAACCTTCTGGATAGATGAAGTTTCCTGCAGCATCGTAACGAGCAGCCATTCCGTATTGAGTTGGATCAAATGCTTCGATCGCAATCTCATGTCCTTCGTTGGCTTGCTTCAAAGATAGTGAAATACGACGGCGCTCTAGGTCAATGTCGATGATCTTTACGAATAGTTCATCATCAACTTGAACAACCTGCTCAGGAATCTCAACGTGGCGTTCTGCCAACTCTGAAATGTGAACTAGGCCTTCAATGCCTTCATGTACACGAATGAATGCTCCAAATGGAACAAGCTTTGTAACCACACCTGGAACAACCTGATTGATTGTGTGAGTGCGAGCAAATGCCTGCCATGGATCTTCTTGTGTTGCCTTAAGTGAAAGTGACACGCGCTCACGCTCGAAATCAACTTCAAGAACTTCAACAGTTACTTCATCGCCAACTTCAACAACTTCACCTGGGTGATCGATGTGCTTCCATGAAAGCTCTGAAACGTGAACAAGCCCATCTACGCCACCAAGGTCAACGAATGCACCAAAGTTAACGATTGATGAAACAACACCTGAGCGAACCTGACCCTTTTGTAGCTGGTTAAGGAATGTTGTGCGTGATTCAGATTGTGTCTGCTCAAGAAATGCTCGACGTGAGAGAACAACGTTGTTACGGTTCTTATCTAGTTCGATGATTCGAGCTTCAACCTGCTTACCAATGTAAGGAGTTAGATCACGGACACGGCGCATTTCAACGAGAGATGCTGGCAAGAAGCCACGTAGTCCGATGTCGACGATAAGTCCGCCCTTAACAACTTCAATAACAGTTCCGATAACAACTTCGTCGCGCTCTTTCTTGCCTTCGATGTCTCCCCAGGCACGCTCGTACTGTGCGCGCTTCTTAGAAAGAATCAAACGACCTTCTTTATCTTCTTTTTGAAGAACAAGAGCTTCAATAGTCTCGCCAACCTTGACGAGTGAGTTTGGATCTACATCGTGGCGAATTGAAAGCTCGCGTGAAGGAATAACACCTTCAGTTTTGTATCCGATGTCTACAAGAACTTCTTCGCGTCCTACCTGGACGATTGTTCCTGTTACTAGATCTCCGTCATTAAAATTTCTGATTGTGCCTTCGATTGCTGCTAGAAAGTCGGCAGCTGATCCAATGTCATTTACTGCAATTACAGGTGCTGTAGTCAAGTTGCTCCGTAGGGATAGATGAGTAGTAGTTCCCGCTCTCGCGGCTGGAGGGTAAGGGTACGGTTTGCGCGTCTATTTGAGCAAATCCATGCGCAATTTTCACGCTCACAGATAGGATTGTCATAACAATGAAACGATATAAAGAACTTCTAGCCTTTCCGCATGTTGTGACTTTGGCTTTAGCGGCTTTTCCGGCCCGTCTTGCCTATTCAATGATCGGCTTGGGAATCTTTTTTAAGGCAGAACAAGAAACAGGATCTGTGGCCATTGCGGGATTAGCCATAGGTCTGAACTCCCTTGCCGGTTCTTTCACAGCGGGAATCCGTGGCTCGTTGATGGATAAATGGGGTCAAAAGTGGCCCCTTCGAATTTTTGTACCGTTTTATGCCACATTAATTTTGGCATTGAATTCAATGCACACTAAAGAATCAATTCTAATAACAGCATTTGTATTGGGAATCTCTGCTCCCCCAATCAATTTATCGGTTCGACCATTGTGGAAAGACATCGTTCCTGAAAACTTCCTACGCACTGCATATGCACTTGATTCCTCAATGATGAATACAACAACCGTCTTTGGTCCTGTAGTGGTCACCTCACTTGCACTCTCCGCACATCCCGGTTTGGCATTGGGTGTGACATCAGCACTCATGATCATTGGTGGCACAGCATTAGCTCTTACTTCAGTCTCACGCAATTGGGTCCCTGAAAAGAAAGCCAAGGGCCAGCAAAAACTGTGGCGAGATCGTGCAATTCAACTTCTTATGTTTGAAGGATGTTTCATTGGCTTTGGTTGGGGTGTATTTGATGTTGCCGTCCCAGCCTATGCAACACAAGAAGGAGTCCCACAACGGGTAGCATGGATCTTTGCAGCCTTCGGTATCGCCACAGTTATTGGCGGCCTGCTTGGTGGTTTGGTCTCAAAGAAATTAGCACCACTATCTGCGTTGCGAAACGCATATGTAGTGTGGTTCATTACCTGTATACCTATCGCTTTTACTTATCCAGATTGGACCATGGCGCTAGTCGGAACATTTATAGGACTCATAGGTGGCGCAGTTCAAGTCTTCTACTTTGAAGTCCTTGAAGCTGTGAGACCACAGGGATCGCAAACTTCTTCTCTTGGTTGGATCTGGAGTGTTGAAGGATCTTTCATGGCAGTAGGCGCAGCAACAGGCGGTTGGATTTCAGAGCACTACTCACCACAAGTTGGTTTGGCTTTGCTTCCAATAATGCTTTTGTGCGGCCTAACAATTCTCACATTGGGAAAGAAGCGTCTGCATGCTGCCAATGACGTACCAACTGAAGAAGAAGATCTACAAGCGATTAAAGATATTTCAAACGAAGTTAAGTAGTTAGTGGGCAGCTTCGTGCCACGTAAGGCCTAATCCAGCACTCACATCCAGAGGTGCTCGCAGCGGATATGCCGCTCCCATCTCCCGCTTAACCAGGGTAGTTATCTTCTCTTCTTCACCCTTCACTACTTCAACTATCAACTCATCATGAATCTGCAATAGCAACCTAGATGCAAGTTTCTCTTTTTCAATTGCTGCCTGAACTTTAAGCATCGCTAATTTAATGATGTCAGCGGCCGATCCCTGAATAGGAGCATTTAGCGCCATGCGCTCTGCAACTTCTCGGCGTTGGCGGTTATCGTGCATTAAATCAGGGAGATATCTACGGCGTCCCATGATTGTCTCGGTGTAACCAACTTTGCGAGCATCCTCAACAACAACTTTTAGGTAATCTCGAATTCCACCAAAGCGCTCGAAGTACTTATCCATCAAATCTTGCGCAGCTGGCGGCGAGATATCGAGTTGAGCAGATAGCCCGTAGGAGGAGAGTCCATAGGCCAAGCCATATGACATAGCTTTAATCTGCCTGCGCATTTCAGGGTCAACATCATGGGCTTCAACGCCAAATATCTCTCCAGCAATTCTTGCATGCAGATCTTCACCTGATTCAAAGGCTTTGAGCAGTTTTTCATCATGGGATAAGTGAGCCATGATGCGCATTTCAATCTGACTGTAATCAGCAGTTAAAAGGCCAACATAACCCTTGCCTGCGATGAAGCAGTTTCGAATGGTGCGACCTTCCTCTGTGCGAACCGGAATGTTTTGTAGATTCGGCCCAGTTGAAGACAAACGCCCAGTTGCTGCAACGGTCTGTTGAAAGTGCGTGTGAATACGACCATCTTTGGCAATCTCTGCAATTAATCCTTCAACTATTGTTCCTAGCTTCTTTGTCTCGCGGATACGCAGCAATGATGTAAGCACTGGATGACCGCTCTTTTGGTGCAACCAATCCAAACTCTCAGCATCTGTTGTATATCCAGTCTTAATCTTCTTTGTCTTAGGAAGCTTAAGCTCATCAAAGAGAACGACTTGGAGCTGCTTAGGTGATGCCACATTGAATTCATGGCCGACAGCATCGTGTGCGGCCTTTGTCTCCCTGCTTACTTCTCCCTCAAAGTAGGCAGCTAGTTTGTCTAACTCTTTCTTATCAACGGCTATACCTAAGGCTTCCATCTTGGCTAAAAGGGCTGCGATGGGTAGTTCCATCTCTATAAAAAGATCCCACAATCCGCGCTCTTTGAGTTCGCGCGTTAGTGAATCACGCAAGGTGAACAATGCTCGCGCAGATGTAAGTAGCTCTTGTTCAGGGGATGAAGCATTAATAGCAATGCCATCTCCCCAACGCTCTTGCAGATCTTTGAGCTCTTGAGCTCGAACACCTGGATTAACTAAATAAGCAGCAAGTGAGGTATCAAACTCAATACCAACTAGTCCATTGCTGCGCGCTAAAGACTTAGCATCATGGGCAATCTTTGGAATTGAAGCATCTAGAGCCCAATCCCCCATATTTGATGAGTGAACAAGGAAGATCTCTTCTTGAGAAAAAGCAACGGCGTATCGATGCAGTTTTTCATCAACCATAGAAAAGGTAATTGCGATAGCACCCTTGTGCTTAGCAATCTTTGCATCCAACTCTGCTGGAGTTAAAACACCTTCACTGATCTCTTCGGCAAAGAGTTGGAACTCTGGCTCTGCCGCTTTAGTTGCGCCCTTGAGAAGAATTGGTTTCATTCGATCTTTAAGGGTTTTAAACTCAAGTCGATCAAATAGCGGATTGGTCAGGTTCTCATCGACTCCAGACCAAGCAAGTGCATCAATACTCAAATCCAAAGGAACTTCTGCGACAAGTTGTGTGAGCTCTCTATTTCGAATGACATTATCAATCGAATCTCGTAGAGCCTGTCCTACCTTGCCACCAACTTTGTCCACATTCGATAGAAGTTCTTGAAGTGATCCATATTCAACAACCCACTTAGCTGAAGTCTTTTCGCCAACACCTGGAATCGAGGGCAAGTTATCACTGGGATCTCCGCGAAGTGCGGCAAAGTCTGGATATTGCGCTGGTGACATTCCATATTTTTCTTGCACAGCATCTGGTGTCATTCTCGCCAAATCACTGACGCCGCGCTTGGGGTAAAGCACTGTTGTTTTATCATTTACTAACTGAAATGAGTCACGATCTCCCGTACAAATGAAAACATCAGCACCTTCTTTTTCAGCCCGTTTTGTAATTGTGGCAATAACATCATCGGCCTCATAGCCCTCAACTTCAAACTGCGTGATGCCAAAAGCACTCACAAGCTCGTGAAGATAAGACATCTGGGAGCGAAACTCATCGGGAGTTTTAGCGCGATTGGCTTTGTACTCAGGAAAGATTTCAGAGCGAAAAGTCTTGCGCGAGACATCAAAGGCCACGGCAACGTGTGTGGGTTTCTCACTGCTCAGGAGCGAGAGCAACATCGTGGCAAAGCCATAGATGGCATTGGTGTGCTGGCCAGATGCCGTAGTGAAGTTCTCAGCCGGAAGGGCGTAAAAAGCGCGATATGCCATTGAGTGCCCATCGATAAGTAATAGGCGTTTGCTCATGGGCACATCTTAGGTTGCACACTAGAATAGTTCTCATGATCAACGAAGAGTTTCTTAAATTTTACAAAGAGCGCGGAAGCGGCGCACTAGATCAAAAGATGGGCATCAAGATTCTTGAAGCCGAACCAGGACGCCTCGTTGGCACAATGCCCGTTGAAGGAAATACCCAACCCATGGGCCTCTTACATGGCGGCGCAAATGTTGTTTTGGCAGAAAGCCTCGGCTCAATCGGCACATCACTTCACGCAGGCCCCAACCGCAAAATTGTTGGTGTAGATATCAATGCAACCCACCACAAATCAGCAACAACTGGATTAGTAACAGGTGTTGCAACAGCGATTTCACTCGGCAAGACTTTATGCAGCTGGGAAATCATTATTACAAACGAAGCAGGCGAACGAACTTGTACAGCGCGTATTACCTGTTTAATCCTGGCAGAGCGTTAAGAATGCGCTCCAGTGCCCAAGTATGCCTCGCGCACTGCAGGATCATTAAGTAGATCTAAAGCCTTAGCTTCTTTGACTACATTTCCTGTCTCCAAAATATAAGCACGGTGTGCGCGCTGTAGCGCTTGCTGTGCATTTTGCTCAACGAGCAAGATTGTCACACCAGTCTTATTGATCTCAGTAATAATGCGGAAAATGTTGGCAATCATTTGAGGTGCAAGACCCATGGATGGCTCATCTAGCAGCAAGACCTTTGGACGAGACATCAATGCACGTCCAATAGCCAACATCTGCTGTTCTCCACCAGATAACGTTCCTCCAGCTTGAGAGATACGCTCTTTCAAACGTGGGAAGAGTGTGTAAACCTTATCTAGGTCTTCACTCATCTCCGCCTTGCGGTTCTTACGGTGGAACTTACCCATCTCTAAATTCTCTAGAACTGTCATGCCAGGGAAAATTCCGCGGCCTTCGGGTGCTTGTGAAATACCAAGATCTACACGCTCGTGAGCTGGAACATTAGAAATATCTTGACCATCAAAAATGATCGCGCCAGATGAGACTTTGCGAAGACCTGAGATTGTCTTAAGCGTTGTTGTCTTTCCAGCGCCATTGGCACCGATCAAGGTAACAATTTCACCTTCATTAACAACTACAGAGATGCCCTTGATTGCTTCAATCTTGCCGTAGTGAACGTGGAGATCTTTAATTTCAAGACGCATCAGCTGGCACTCCTAAATAGGCCTCAATAACCTTGGGATCATTTTGAACTTTACTTGGTAGATCATCTGCAATTTTCACACCGAAATCTAGAACGACAACACGGTCAGAGATTCCCATGATTAACGACATATCGTGCTCGATAAGAAGAACGGTGTAACCAGCATCGCGAATTCGCTTAATCAATGCAGCCAATTCAACTTTTTCTGCAGGATTAAAACCAGCAGCTGGCTCATCAAGTAGCAGCAACTGTGGTTGAGTTCCCATTGCTCGAGCAATTTCAAGTCGACGCTGAACACCGTAAGGAAGATTCTTTGCCAAACGATCTGCATACTCTTCGATTCCGATGAACTTTAAGACTTCAAAAGCACGTTCACGGTTCTCGCGCTCTTCGCGGCGAGCACGTGGTGTACCAAACAAGGCACCGACTAGACCACTCTTCTTATGAACATCTGTTGCTGTGATGACGTTCTCAAGAGTTGTCATGTCTCCCCATAAACGAATGTTTTGGAAAGTACGCGCAATACCCATCTTTGTGATCTGGAAGCGCTTTTGCTTATTAATCTTTGTGCCAGCAAAAGTAATGGTTCCACTCGTTGGTGTGTAAACACCTGTAACAACGTTGAACACTGTTGTCTTGCCGGCACCGTTAGGACCAATCAAGGCAAGGATCTCGCCCTTTTTAACTTCAAGGTTTACTTCGCCAAGAGCTGTCACGCCACCGAATTTCATCGTGACGTTTTCAAGTGAAAGAAGAATCTCAGACATTATGCGTTTGCCCCTTTCTTAACAATTACCTTTTCGCGCTTTTTGCGAGGCAGCAATCCATCTGGGCGGAAGTTCATGACAACCACTAGAACTAATCCAAATACCAAAAGACGTGCATCAGAGATGAAGCGGATGCGATCTGGAAGATAACCAAGGATTGTTGCACCCACAATTACACCCCAGATATTTCCAATTCCACCAAATACCACGCAAGAGAGAATCAGAATAGAAACGTTGAGAGTGAACATTTCAGGTGCAATAAACAAGTTCTTAGATGCATAAAGAACACCTGCTGCCCCGCCTACGGCTGCGCCTAATGTAAATGACCAAATCTTGTACTTAAGCGTTGCAATTCCCATGAGCTCGGCAGCATCTTCATCTTGACGGATTGCTTCCCACGCACGACCTGGGCGGCGCACACTCAGGCGACGAATCATCCAGATGGTTAACATAATCATGACGATTACCACCCAGAAGAATACTTTTTGATCATCTAACTTAAATTTCAATGGACCAAGATCTGGAGGCATTGGAACGTTTGCAATTCCATTTGGACCCTTACTCCATGATGAGTTAAGTAGAACCAAACGAACGATTTCACCAAAACCTAAAGTAACAATGGCAAGGTAATCACCGCGCAAGCGAAGAGTTGGAAGACCCAGAATTACACCGGCCAACATCGCAAAGCCAATACCAAATGGCATGATCTCCCAGGTGTTAAGACCTGTAGTGGTTCCCATGATTGCCATTGTGTAAGCACCGATTGCAAAGAAAGCCACATAACCCAGATCGAGCATTCCTGACTTACCAACCACAATGTTTAGGCCAAGTGCCATAAGAACGAAGATTCCCACTGGATAAACCAAAACAGCGTCATAGGCAGCGATAGGAGTAGCTAAGAATGAAGCTCCTGCAAAGGGAAGAAGTCCAACAAGAATGACTGAACCAATTGCAATTGCAACACGCTTGGGACGATTAGCACGCTCCCAAATTCCTGCACCCCAGTCACGAAGATTCCAATAGTTTCTAATTTTCATGAGTTATGCCCTCGTTGTCTGAACGGCTTCGCCAAATAGACCATTTGGCTTGAAGAGAAGAACAAGAACCAAGACGATGAAGACTGTTACTGCCTTCCACTGTGTACCTAGGACAGCTGAGGCGTAGACCTCAAGAAGACCAAGGCTAAGTCCACCGAAGAACGCACCTCGGATATTTCCGATTCCACCGAGGACCGCTGCTGTAAATGCAGCCATACCCATGGTGAAACCAATATTAAATTTAGTGTATTCAAATACTGTGATGTAGAAGAAGCCTGCAGCACCTGTTGCTAAGCCACCAACAAGAAACGTTGTGGTGATAACACGGTTGAGGTTTACACCCATGAGCTTTGCTGCATCTTCATTCATTGATACTGCGCGAATCGCCTTACCCATTCGTGAGAGCTTAATAAATCGCTCAAGAACAAAGAAGATGAGTGCTGCAGCAATAATTGTAATTACTGTGTCGAGGCGGATGTTTGCACCCCATACTTCAGTCAAAATGATTTTTTCAAGAACGCGTGGAGATCCAACTGGTCGTGAATCTGTCAACAGACGCATTACTTCTTGCAGAGCAATTGAGATACCAATTGCAGAAATAAGAGTTGCTAGTCGGTTTGTACCCTTCATGCGAAGGCGACGGTAAGCAACGAATTCAACAAAGACTGCTGTTAGACCTGCAACTAGCATTGACATAAACAAACTTGTAACCAATACCAAGGCCAGCTTTGCACCCGTTGCCGGTTCTGAAGTCTGTGTGTAATGAAAAATATCGCGTGAGGTTATGACAGTTCCAAAAGTTCCCCACATAAAGATTTCGGAGTTCGCAAAGTTAATCATGCGTAGCACTCCATAAACCATGGTGTAGCCGAGGGAGATCAAAACGTAAATAAATCCAAGGGCGATTCCTGCAATTGTCAGCGACCAGAACTGATCAATTAATACTGCAAACATTGTTCTCCTTCACTATTGCCTCTGCGCGAGTATAAAGGTAGATGTTACGCAAGAGGTGGGTGTCTTGGCCTCTTTTTCAAGAGATTTCCAAAACACCCACCAACTTGTTAAGCGTCAGTCCTAGTTAATTACTTGATGATTCCTGTGTTAACTAGAACACCATTCTTAGTTGTGAAACCAGCAAATAGTCCGTATGAAATGTCGCCATTCTTATCGAACTTAATTGTGTTTCCAGAGATGCTCTTACCGCTGTAAGCGTTAACGAAAGCAAGCATCTTTGTGCGTGTTGTCTTGCCAGCCTTGATTCCAGCTAGCAAGATGTTTGCAGCATCGAATGACTCAACTGAGTAAACACCAGATGAAACGCCCATCTTCTTTACGAAGTCAGCTTCCATCTTCTTGTCTACGCCAGCAAGACCGCCCACGCCAGTAACCTTTGAACCTTCAGCTGCAGCTCCTGCAAGCTTTGGGAACTCCTGGTTGAATACTCCGTCGCCGCCAGCAAATACTGCCTTTGAACCTGAGTCACGAAGCTGCTTGATGAACACAGCAGCTTGGCTGTAGTAACCAGTGTAGATAACAACAGTTGCGCCAGATGTCTTGATCTTTGCAATTGTTGGGCTGAAGTCTGTAGTTGTGTTTGGAACTGAATCTCCACCAACAACTGTTGCTCCAGCAACCTTCTTCAAACCAGCTTCTACGAAGCCACGAAGAGGTACTGCGTATGCTGATTGGTCATCGAAAACGAAAACCTTTGCAGCTGAAACGCCTGCTGTTGCGTACTTAGCTAAAGCTGGACCCTGAAGGTCATCTTTACCTACGACGCGGTGGAAAATTGGTCCACCAAAGTCAGGAGATGTTGGATCAGTTAGTGACACACGTGTTGCTGATGGTGAGATCAACGCCATGTTAACTGACTTGTAATATGGAAGTGAAGCAATTGTTGCACCTGAGTAAGCAGGTCCTACAACGCCAAGAACGTTCTTGTTTGAAGCAACACCTGGAGCAACTGTTCCAGCTACTGCTGGGTCTCCCTGGTCATCGATTGAAACTAGCTTGATCTTGATGCTTGGGTTCTTTGCTTCGAATAGTTTGATTGCATACTTAACTGCGTTTTGCTCATCGATACCTGTTGATGCTTCTCCACCTGAAAGTGGGCCTTGGTAACCGATTGTGTAAGTCTTTGCAGCTGCACTAGCTGATGGAACTGATGCGATACCGAAAGCAACGGCTGCAGCAGTAACAATGGCAAGTGAACTCTTGATCTTCTTGTTCATTTAGTGCCTTTCCTGTTCTTGTGTCCCGGGACAGGGAGGCGCTTAGGGTAATGGCTGGGATGAGGGTTTAACAAGCCCGATTAAGCATGAAAAGCGCCTATTGCGTTTCATTTATGTAACGTTTTGGGCAGAACCAAGGAGGTCAGCTCTGGGGCACGGCCTCTGGGCTAATCACTGCCTCGGCCACCTGTTTCATCGTTAATCGACGGTCCATGGCCGCTCTTTGAATCCAGGAAAAAGCCTCCGGCTCTGAGAGATTAAGTGCCTTCATTAAAATGCCTTTTGCTCTATCAATAATCTTTCGTGTCTCCAAGCGATCATGCAGATCTGCAACCTCTGCGGCAAGGGAGCGCATTTGAGTGTGACGACTAATTGCAATTTCTATGGCCGGAATTAAATCTCCAATAGTAAATGGCTTAACAACATATGCCATGACTCCAGCATCGCGTGCTCTATCAACTAATTCTTTTTGAGAAAAAGCCGTCAACATCAATACGGGTGCTAGATCAATAATTTTCTCCGCAGCCGATATTCCATCCAGGACTGGCATCTTCACATCAAGGATTGCTAAATCTGGTTTGTGTTCATTTGCTAGATCAATAGCTTCTTGTCCATTAGTTGCCTCTGCTACAACTTCATATCCAGCAACTTGCAACATCTCAACGAGGTCCATGCGAATGAGTGCTTCATCTTCAGCAACGAGGATGCGAACCTTTTGTGTCATGTGCCCCGAGTCGGATTTGAACCGACACTGTGCAGTGTTTGAGACTGCCCTCTCTACCGTTGGAGTACCGAGGCCTTACGCGATAACCGAACGGGGCCAATCTTAGCGGTAAGCCGCAGCTACCCCACCAACAGCATCTCCCACGCGGTGAACGCGCATCGCGTTCGTTGAACCTGGAATTCCAGGAGGAGAACCAGCAACAATCATCACTTGATCACCTAATTGAGCCCGACCTGAATCAATAAGGACTGTGTCAACTAATTTCACCATTTCATCAGTTGCACCAACAATTGGAGTGAGCATTGATTCCACGCCCCAAGAAAGTGCAAGGCGGTTATATGTTCCAGGCTCTGGAGTCATAGCAAGAATTGGAATAGGTGAGCGCAAACGAGACATACGACGTGCTGAATCTCCACTTTGCGTAAATGCCACTAAATACTTTGCATCAACAATAGCGCCAACCTCAGTTGCAGCCTTAGTTATTGCCCCGCCCGTAGTACGTGGGGCTGTCTTTATTGGTCGAATTCGATCAAGTCCGCCTTCTTCAGTCTTTTGAATAATGCGAGCCATTGTTTGAACGGCTTCAATTGCGAACTCTCCGACACTAGTTTCACCTGAGAGCATCAGAGCATCTGCGCCATCTAGAACTGCATTTGCACAATCTGTTGCTTCTGCGCGAGTTGGGCGTGAATTTGTAATCATGGAATCAAGCATTTGGGTGGCAACAATTACCGGCTTTGCCATATCTCGCGCTAACTCAACGCACTGCTTTTGTACCAATGGCACATCTTCAATTGGAAGCTCCACACCAAGATCACCCCGAGCAACCATGATGCCATCAAAGGCATCAACGATTTCAACAAGGTTTTCAACTGCCTGCGGCTTCTCAATCTTTGCAATGACTGGAACGCGAATACCTTCTTCATCCATAATCTTATGAACATCTTTAATATCTTCGGCGCTTCTAACAAATGAGAGCGCAATAAAATCGGCACCTGCGCGCAAGCCCCAACGTAAATCTTCAATATCTTTTTCAGATAAAGCTGGAACAGAAACTGCGACACCAGGCAGGTTGATTCCCTTGTTGTTACTGACTGCGCCAGGTTCAATAACTTTAGTAATTACGTCATTTCCCTTAACTTCAACTACTTCAACAGTTACTTTTCCATCATCGATAAGAATGCGATCTCCTGCTTTGCAATCTCCTGGTAAACCTTTATATGTAGTTCCAACGCGCTCTTTAGTTCCTTCAACATCATCAACTGTGATTGTGAAGATGTCCCCGCGTGCTAAATCATGTGGTCCAGCCTTAAAGCGAGCTAGGCGAATCTTTGGACCTTGAAGGTCAACAAGAATTGCTACTGGGCGACCGGCTGCCTTTGCTGCATCGCGAACGCAATCAAGGCGGGCTTGGTGCTCTTCATATGAACCGTGAGAAAGATTCAACCGTGCCATATTCATTCCAGCGTCAATGAGCTGCTTCACCTTTTCAGGAGATTCAACTGCTGGACCCATCGTGCACACGATCTTTGCTCTACGCATATTCCTACCTTAAACCATTAGTTGACGCGTTGTTGGCTCTATCGGTGATGGAAGCTGAGTCTCTCCAGTGAGATATCTATCAACAGCTGCTGCTGCGCTTCGACCCTCTGCAATTGCCCAAACAATGAGTGATTGTCCACGCCCTGCATCTCCTGCAACGAAAATACCTTCTTCACTTGTTTCAAAGTCAGCGTTACGAGCAATGATTCCTCGATCATCTAACTTTACTTCTAACTGTGAAATTAGATCTGATTGTTCAGGACCTGTAAAGCCCATAGCCAGAAATACAAAATCTGCGGGAATCTCTTTGGCTGTTCCAGGAACTGGTTCGAACTTTCCATTTTCAAACTTTGTTTCAACGATGCGGATGGCACGCAGATTTCCATCAGCGTCTCCCAAGAATTCTTCAGTGCTTACTGAGAACATGCGGTTATCTGTTTCTTCGTGCGCACTTGAAACCCGATAAATCATTGGATATGTCGGCCATGGTTGTGAACCAGGACGCTCATCACTTGGTCGAGGCATAATTTCAAGCTGCGTAATACTTGCAGCGCCTTGGCGAATTGATGTTCCTAGGCAATCTGCACCAGTGTCACCACCACCCAGAATCACTACATGCTTTCCAGCAACATTGATCGGTGAAACTTCGATCTCACCCAGTGCCTGCTTATTACCCCAAGGCAAAAACTCCATGGCTTGGTAGACGCCCTTAAATTCACGGCCAGGAATTGGTAGGTCGCGCCATTTAGTTGCACCCACTGCAAGAACAATTGCATCGTATTTCTTGCGAAGATCAGCACCAGTTAACTCAGTTCCAACGTCAACCCCTGCACGAAAGCGCGTTCCCTCTTTTTCCATCTGAGCTAAGCGGCGATCAAGGATGTGCTTTTCCATTTTAAACTCTGGGATTCCGTAGCGAAGAAGGCCACCAATTTTGTCGGCTCTCTCATAGACAGCGACAGTGTGACCAGCGCGTGTGAGCTGTTGGGCTGCAGCTAAACCTGCAGGACCAGAGCCAATGACCGCAATAGTTTTTCCTGAAATGCGATCTGGAGCTAGAGGCTTCACTTCACCATTATCGAAAGCCTCTTCAATAGTGCGCAGCTCTACTTGCTTAATCGTCACAGCATCACGATTGATTGCAACAACACATGCCGTCTCACATGGTGCTGGGCACAAACGTCCAGTGAACTCAGGGAAGTTATTTGTGGCATGCAGGCGGTTAATAGCCTCTGTTTTATCCCCGCGCCAAATCAAGTCATTCCATTCAGGAATTAGGTTTCCAAGTGGGCAACCTGAGTGACAGAAAGGAATACCGCAATCCATGCAACGGCCAGCTTGCTTTTGTAAGTGCTCAAAACTTTGTGGTTCATAAACTTCGCGCCAATCTTGAATGCGAACATCTACTGGACGGCGTGTTGGAGTTTCACGCTCAGTTGTCATAAAGCCTTTTGGATCAGCCATTTGCAGCAACCTCCATCACTAAAGCATCTACCGGCAAACCTTCACGAGTTGCACGTGCCATTGCATCTAATACGCGCGCATAATCGCGTGGCATAACCAGAGAGATTCTCTTAATTGCGCTGTCCCAATCTTTAATGAGATCGCTCGCAACTACAGAACCAGTTTCATCGGCAAAATCTGAAATCAAGGCATGAAGAATCTCTTTTTGATCTTCTGGAACAGCAAGAATGTCCACCATATCTGTATTCACATTTGCTGGGTCAAGATCTAAAACAAAAGCACGTCCGCCAGACATTCCAGCAGCAAAGTTACGACCAGTTCGCCCAAGAACAACTACAGCTCCCCCAGTCATGTATTCACAACCGTGATCACCAATACCTTCAACAATTGCTGTTGCTCCTGAGTTTCTAACACAGAAGCGCTCACCAACAACGCCGCGAATCATGATCTGACCAGATGTTGCGCCATAACCAATAACGTTACCTGCAATCACATTTTCAAATGAGTTGAAAGTAGATTTTTCATCTGGTCGAACAATGATGCGACCACCTGAAATTCCCTTACCCACATAGTCATTGGAATCACCATAAAGGCGAATTGTTAGACCGCGCGGAATAAAAGCACCCAATGATTGTCCAGCTGATCCATGAAGAGTCACATCGATAGTGTCATCAGGTAATCCTGCTCCCCCATGCTTGCGAGTAATTTCAGCACCCAACATTGTTCCAACTGTTCTATTAACGTTACGAACAGGAAGATCAATGCGCACTAAATCTTTGTTGGCAAGTGCTGCCTCAGAAAGTGAAATAAGTTGATTATCTAGCGCCGCAGCAAGACCATGATCTTGCGCTGAGGTGTTGTGTAGTGGACTGGTGACATCTGGGCGTGTGAGCAACGGTGAGAGATCAAGGCCACTGGCCTTCCAATGATCAACTGCACGCTTAGTATCTAAATACTCAACATGTCCAACTGCTTCAAGCAGAGTCTTAAAGCCAAGGCTGGCCAAAATCTCTCGTACTTCTTCGGCAATATATTCAAAGAATGTCTCAACGAACTCAGGTTTACCCGTGAAGCGCTTACGAAGTTCAGGGTTCTGCGTTGCAACACCAACGGGACATGTGTCCAAATGACACACGCGCATCATGATGCAACCAGAAACAACAAGTGGAGCGGTAGCAAAACCGAACTCTTCTGCACCAAGAAGTGCTGCTATGACAACATCGCGACCAGTCTTTAGCTGACCATCGGCTTGCACAACAATGCGATCACGTAAATTGTTTAGCAATAGTGTCTGCTGGGTTTCAGCTAAGCCAAGCTCCCATGGAGCACCTGCATGCTTAAGTGATGTAAGCGGAGATGCACCAGTTCCACCATCGTGGCCAGAGATTAGAACAACATCGGCATGTGCCTTGCTCACACCTGCTGCAACGGTTCCAACACCCACTTCTGCAACAAGCTTGACGTGAACACGTGCATTCTTATTAGCGTTCTTTAAATCATGAATGAGCTGTGCAAGATCTTCAATTGAATAGATGTCATGATGTGGAGGTGGTGAAATGAGACCAACTCCAGGTGTTGAATACCGAACCTTTGCAATCCATGGATACACCTTGTTACCTGGAAGTTGTCCACCTTCACCAGGCTTTGCACCTTGTGCAATCTTGATCTGGATGTCATCTGAATTAACTAAGTAGTCACTTGTAACACCAAAGCGGCCAGATGCAACCTGCTTAATAGCAGAGCGCTTTGAATCTCCACTAGCCATCTTTAGATAGCGCTCTGGATCTTCGCCACCTTCACCCGTGTTTGACTTACCACCTAAGCGGTTCATCGCAATGGCCAAAGTTTCATGAGCTTCTTGAGAAATCGACCCATATGACATCGCGCCAGTTGAGAAACGCTTAATGATCTCTGAGGCTGACTCGACTTCATCAATTGAGATGGCAGAACGCACGCTGTCATTGAAACCAAATAATCCACGCAAAGTCATTAATCGAGTGCTCTGATCGTTGACTCGATCGGTGTAGCGCTTGAAGACGTCATATCGCTTATTACGCGTGGAATGCTGCAATGTAAAGACAGTCTCTGGATCAAATAGGTGTGGTTCACCTTCACGGCGCCATTGGTATTCCCCGCCGATTGGCAATCGCTTAGTTCCGGGAATAGCTCCCCCTGGTGGATAAGCAATGTGGTGACGTGCAATTGTTTCTTGGGCAATGACATCTAAATTCACTCCGCCTAAGCGAGAAGTAGTGCCAACAAAATATTCATCTACTAACTCTTGGCTTAAACCAATGGCTTCAAATACTTGTGCGCCGGTGTATGAAGCAATGGTGCTGATGCCCATCTTGGACATAACTTTTAGAACACCTTTACCCAAAGACTTAATTAAGTTACGCACAGCCTTCTCAGGTGTAATTCCCGTAATTACTCCTTGCAAAACTAAATCTTCTGCAGTTTCCATCGCCAAATATGGATTAACTGCCGCTGCGCCATAACCAATCAAAAGTGCAACGTGGTGAACTTCTCTCACATCACCAGCTTCAATAACTAGCCCAACCTTGGTACGAGTCTTCTCGCGAATCAAATGGTGGTGAACAGCAGAGGTTAAAAGAAGAGATGGAATCGGTGCTTCTTCAGCATCTGCATCACGATCAGAGAGAACAATGATGTGTGCACCATCACTGATAGCCTGGGAAACTTCAGCTTTGATCTCTTCCAAACGCTCACGAAGTGAATCGCCGCCATCTGCAACAAAGAACAAGCCACGAATGACATGGGTGGCTAATCCTGGGTAATCACCATCAGCGTTAACGTGAATAATCTTTGCTAACTCATCATTATCAATGACTGGAAATGCCAAGGAGATTTGACGACAGCTATTTGGACCTGGATCTAATAAATTGTGCTCCGGGCCCATAGAAGTTCCAAGGCTTGTCACCATCTCTTCACGAATTGCATCTAGAGGTGGGTTAGTAACCTGTGCAAAGAGTTGAGAGAAGTAATCAAAGATTAATCGTGGCTTATCAGAAAGTGCAGCAATAGGAGTATCAGTTCCCATTGAACCCAGTGCTTCTAATCCATTTCTTGCCATCGGCGTAATAAGAATGCGAACTTCTTCTTCGGTATAACCAAATGCACGCTGGCGACGCAGAACAGATGAATGCGGATAAATAATGTGTTCACGAGATGGAAGGTCGCTTAACTTCACCATTCCAGCATGGAGCCAATCTCCGTATGGAGAAGAGTCCGCTAACTGATCTTTTATCTCAGCATCTTCAATAATTCGTCCTGCTTCGATGTCAACTAAGAACATCTTGCCTGGCTGCAAACGGCCTTTTCTTACAATGTTTTCGGCAGGTATATCAAGCACGCCAACTTCAGATGCGAGCACAACAAGGCCATCATTAGTCACCCAAAAACGTGATGGGCGTAAACCATTTCGATCAAGAACCGCTCCAACTTGATGCCCATCAGTAAATGTCACACATGCAGGTCCATCCCATGGCTCCATCAGTGATGCATGGAATGCATAGAAATCACGACGATTCTGCGGCATCGTTTCATGATTTTCCCATGCTTCAGGAATCATCATCAATACTGCATGTGGCAAAGAGCGACCACCTAAATAGAGCAGTTCTAATACTTCATCAAATGATGCAGAGTCACTACCGGACATTTCGACGATTGGGAACAAACGCTTAAGGTCTCCGGGAATCAAATCACTTTCAAGTAATGACTCACGTGCTCGCATCCAGTTTCGATTTCCCTTAACAGTGTTAATTTCACCGTTGTGAGCAATGAAGCGATATGGGTGGGCTAGAGGCCAAGAAGGAAACGTATTGGTTGAAAAACGTGAGTGCACGAGAGCAAGCGGTGAAACAACTCGTTCATCGGAGAGATCTGGAAAGAACTCTTCAAGCTGTCCAGTTGTGAGCATGCCCTTGTAAACAATTGTTTGAGATGAAAGAGATGGGAAATACACTTTCAAACCATGCTCAGCGCGCTTGCGCAAACAAAAGGCCATGCGCTCTAAAACTAAACCAGACTCTCCATTTACTCCTGAAATAAAAATCTGTTGGAAATTTGGCATTACAGAGAGCGCAGTTTTGCCGAGTGATTTTGAGTTAATTGGTAGCTCGCGCCAACCTAAAACCTTTAAGCCCTCTTCTTCTGCAATTTTTTCTATTGCAGCTTTAACATCAACACCCTGCTCAACAAATGCAATACCGGATGCATAGGAGCCAACTGCTGGTAAATCAAAGATTGTTACTTCTTGATAAAACTTATCTGGAATACGAATAAGAATTCCCGCACCATCACCGCTATCTGGTTCTGCGCCAGAGGCGCCGCGGTGTTCTAGATTGCGAAGTGCAGTAAGTGCTTTTTCTACAATTTCATGAGTTGCAACTTTATTTAGCGTTGCCACCATTGCCACACCGCAGGCATCATGTTCTTGCGCAGGGTCATAGAGACCTTGTGCATGCGGGTAATTGGAAGGCAAAGCCACGGCGTCAGAGCTCCTGTTGTCGAAAATGATGTGAGGGACAACCTTGGCCCTGTCGTACGAGTAAAGGGTAGCAACAAATGAGCTTTTTGCTACAGCAGTTAAATCCCAGAGATATGGGCAATCTTTCCTATTGCTGCAGTGATGAGCATGCCTAGGCATCCCCCAATAATCACGCGAAGGGTTGGTACTAAGACTTTTGAGCCTGCTGTCCTAGCACTGAGAATGCCTGTGAGAACTAATCCAGCAACGGTGAAGGCCACAATGCTCCACGCTTTAGCACCAAGAGTGGGTGCGAATGCTCCAAAGAATGGAACAAATCCACCTGCTGTAAAACTTAAGGCAGAAGCGATAGCAGCCTGAACTGGTCGGGCCTTTGTATGAGGATGTTGACCCAATTCATCGCGCAAGTGCGCAGCTAGCGGATCCTTTTTATGCATCTCTTGTGCAACAGTTAAAGCCAGTTCAGGTGATAGACCACGAGCAATATAAATGTGTTGTAGTTCAACAAGTTCACCTTCTGGATCAGTTGCAAGGTGTTCAATTTCTAATAGACGATCAGATTCTTCAACATCATTTTGGGAACGTACTGAAACATATTCCCCAACTGCCATAGACATTGCACCTGCAGAAATTCCTGCAAGTCCAGCCGTTAAAAGAAAATCTGTTTTACCAGCTGCTGCGACACCAATCATTAGAGATGCCGTGGATACCAATCCATCGTTTGCACCAAGAACGGCAGCACGCAACCAACCAGCACGATGAGTGCGGTGTTGCAGATTGCGCTGGTAAACCTCTTCGAGTGCCATATAAATAAGCCTACCTGAAAGCTATTGACCTTTGCGCGATTGCGCCCGAAGTGTCACTGCGGCTGCGATAGCAACAAGCACACTTACCCATATATTCAGGCGCAAGCCAGCAATAGTGTGAGCAGAATCAATTCGGATGGATTCAATTGCCAAACGTCCTATTGAATACACCATTACATATATAGAGAAGACCTGGCCGGGTGCAAGATGTTTACCAAATTTAATCAACGCAAATGCCAAAAGAGCACACCACAATGCTTCATAGAGAAAAGTTGGGTGAAATGTTTCAAAGGATGAGTAGCCTGATGGTCGATATTGCACGGGAACCTCTAGGGCCCAAGGTGCTTGTAATGGTTTTCCAAATAATTCGATATTAAACCAGTTACCAAATCGGCCAATGGCTTGTGCAAAGAGAATCCCTGGAGCTAGTGAATCTAAAAAGAGTGCAAAGTTTGGCAACTCCATGCGCTTAGCTAATTGACGATACCTCAGCCAAGCACCTACTACGCCCAGTGAAATTGCGCCCCAAATTCCCAAACCACCCTCCCAGATTTTGAAAGCATCAACTGGGTTTCCTCCAGAGCCAAAATAAGCATCTGGTGAAGTGATCACGTGATAGATACGCCCACCAATAATTCCGACTGGAACAGCAGTGATTGCAACCTCTGAAACAACTGATTTTGCATCAGGTGCCTGTGCACGAAAGCGCTTGTCCCCCAACCAAATTGCAATTGCAATACCGGCAATGATGCATAGAGCGTAGAGATGAAAAGTAATTGGGCCCAACTCCAACGATGAAACTGTTGGTGAAGGAATTGAGCGAATCAAGGTTTAGCTAGCTTCGAACGCTGCGGCGAACTCTTCAAGTAGGAATGCATTGTTCTTGCGCTCCCACAACTTACCGTTGAAGAACACAGTTGGAGTTCCTTGAACCTTGTATTTACCCATAGATTCATAAGCAGCTCGGACGTAATCTAACTTTGAACCTTTGGTAACACAATCAATGAAACTCTGTGAAGTAAGACCTGCATAACTTCCAATTTTGATTAAGTTTTCAGTTGAATAGAAGCCTGAGTTTTCAAGTACTGGCTGCACCAAATACATAGCCTTATGGAAATCAAGATAACGGCTCTCATCCGATGCGCAATAAGCAGCATTTGAAGCAGACACTGATTCATTGCCTAGGAAAGAAAGGACGTGAAACACAACCTTCGCCTTTTTGGCACGCACTAAATCATCGATGAACTCACCATTAGCTTGTTCAAATGTATTACAGACTGGGCACTGTGGATCTTCCCAAATATCAACCGTCTTAGCTGCGTCGTTGTTAAATGTAATTCCAGCACCGTTAGCGTCATCAACTGTTGAAACAACAGTTGGTCCAACTTTAAAATCGTTCAAAATTGCAAATGACTCATTGGCTTTAGATTTTTCACCAACAACACTGAAAATAGCCCCCGATGCAACAACTAGGATAACCATTCCAATAACTAACCATCGTGTGAAGTTATCTCCGCCAGATGATTTCGTTGCCTTCGCCTGCTTTGCCATTACTGCTCCTCGGTATTTTGAAGTGATTTTTCAATGCTTAAACGTCCGTAGGGGAAAAAGTATAGATAAGTGCCAGATAAAGCCAAACCTAAATCGCGCAGAATCTCTAATAGATATGCCCGATGAGCCTCAGCAGCTTTGCTTGGATCAACTGCGCCGCCCCCGCCAAAGCATCCACAATCAATGAGGATGCCGCGCGCCCACACTGAAATAATCGCTGCAGTAAAAATAATCATCACAGCTGTTCCAGCCAATGCCGCTAATCGCGTAGTGAGACCAATAATGAGAAGAATTCCAAGAGCAATCTCTAACCATGGCAATGCATAACCTATGAGGTGAGCAATATCGGTTGGCAAAATTTTATAGGCAGCAACTGCCCCGGCTGATTCAGAGGGCTTAAAGGCCTTCAATCCTCCTGCGACTAACAACACTCCGCCTAAAAGAAGGCGACAAAGCAGTGTGATGAAAGGCTGATACTTTTTATGCAAAGTACTCATCGACCCTCTCGCACTCCTAACGCCAACTCTTTAGCTAACGCAGAAATTGCGTCTAATCCTTCTTGCTCAGATTTAGCATTCAAAAGTAGTTTTATAAATGCAGAACCGACAATCACACCATCGGCATAGGCCGCAACTTGCTTTGCCTGCTCACGAGTTGAAACACCTAAACCAACTGATACTGGAAGCGCAGTAGTTTTTTTCACTCTTGCAACCAAGGCACTGGCATCGACTGAAACATTTGTTCTTGCCCCTGTTACTCCCATGACAGAAGCTGCATAGACAAAGCCACCAGTTTTAGAGGTAACTTGAGTCAAACGAGCATCCGAAGTACTAGGTGCCACAACATAAATAGGATTGATTGCAGAGTTACTCACCGCTTCTAACCAGCGTCCAGATTCTTCAATTGTTAGATCCGGCGTAATAACCCCTGATCCACCATTATCTGCAATGGATTGAGCAAACTCATTCACGCCGTACTTTTCAATGGGATTCCAATACGTCATAACTACTGATGCAACACCCGTATCACTTGCCACCTTCAGAGCAGAAAAAACATCTGCAGCATTTGTCCCACCTTTTATGGAAATCTCTGCTGCTTCTTGAATTGTTGGGCCATCCATAATCGGATCACTGTATGGATAACCAATTTCAATAGCGTCTACTCCAGCCTCTGCCAATGCTCTGATTGCTTTTTCGCAACCTGATTTGGAGGGAAATCCTGCTGGGATATATGCAATCAGTGCGGCTCTATTTTCTGAACGAGTTTTTTCAAAAACTAAATCTAAAGCCGTGCTCACAATGGAATTCCAAAATAATCTGCAGCAGTTTGTACGTCTTTATCCCCACGTCCAGAGAGGTTAATAAGTAGCGTGGCATCAGGGCCCAATTCATTTCCAATTACTAACGCGCCAGCTAATGCGTGAGCAGTCTCAATAGCAGGAATGATTCCTTCAGTTCTAGAAAAGAGAGAGAACGCGGCCATAGCTGCATCATCATTAACTGCGCGATACTCGGCGCGACCAATGTCATGCAAGTAGGCATGTTCTGGACCGACGCCTGGGTAATCTAAACCGGCAGAAATTGAATGAGATTCAACAGTCTGTCCGTTTTCGTCCTGCAAAACATAAGAGCGAGTTCCATGCAAGACGCCCTCTGAACCACCACTAATTGTGGCTGCATGGCGACCAGTTTCAACTCCATCACCACCTGCTTCCAAACCAATTAAGCGCACGCCTTTATCTGGAATGAATGCATGGAAAATTCCAATTGCATTAGATCCTCCCCCGACGCATGCAAGAACAGCATCAGGTAATTTGCCAGTCAATGCTAAAACCTGCTCACGGGATTCTTCTCCAATAATTTTGTGGAAATCGCGCACCATTGTTGGAAATGGGTGTGGTCCGGCAACAGTTCCCAGCATGTAGTGAGTTGTTGCAACATTTGTTACCCAATCACGCATCGCCTCATTGATTGCATCTTTTAATGTGCGAGATCCAGAAGTCACCGGAAATACTTCGGCGCCTAACAATTTCATTCGAGCAACATTGAGTGCTTGGCGGCGTGTGTCTTCTTCGCCCATATAAACAACGCACTCAAGTCCCATTAACGCTGCTGCCGTTGCTGCAGCAACACCATGTTGTCCAGCCCCTGTTTCAGCGATGATGCGCTTCTTGCCCATCTTCTTAGTAAGTAACGCCTGACCTAAAACGTTATTAATCTTGTGACTGCCGGTGTGGTTGAGATCTTCGCGCTTGAGCAAAATTCTTGCCCCTCCCGCATGTTCAGAAAATCTCTTAGCTTCAGTGATGATGCTTGGACGTCCTGTGTATGTGCGATGGAGTTCTGCTAGCTCTGCTTGAAAAACCGGGTCGGTTTTCGCAGCGTTGTGCGCAGCTTCTAACTCATCCAAAGCTCCGATAAGTGCTTCTGGTACGAAGCGACCACCATATTGGCCGAAGTGGCCAAGAACATCACTTAACTGATTTGTCATGAGTCAATCCTATCCCCGCCTAGAAGTTCACGCATGGCCAGCTCTGGATTGGCAGAGCGCACCAATGCCTCACCCACCAAAATTGCAGTGGCGCCATTTCTCTGCGCAAATTCCACCTCGGCCCGCTTGGAAATCCCCGACTCTGCGACGCGCACCACATCTGTTGGAATCAGTGGCAGCAGTTCAGCAAATGCTTTTGCATCAACATCTAAGTTCTTTAGATTTCGGGAATTAACTCCAACTATTTGTGGTGAGATTTCTAACGCTCTTTCAAGTTCATCATGAGTATGCACTTCGACAAGTGCTCGCATACCTAAACCAGCAGATAGTTGATGAAAGTCATTGAGCTGTGACTTACTCAGCGCAGCAACAATTAGAAGCACAACATCTGCGCCATGAGCACGTGCTTCAAAGAATTGATACTCATCAACCATAAAATCTTTACGCAATATTGGAATGTTCACTCGTGAGCGAACTGCATCTAAATCTGCCATAGATCCACCAAAGCGCCGTCTTTCAGTCAACACACTAATCACACTTGCGCCCGCATTTTCATACTGCTCAGCCAAGCTAGCAGGATCTGCAATTGTGGCAAGTGCTCCCTTACTAGGAGAAGAGCGCTTGACTTCAGCAATCACTGAAAGTTCATTGCCAAGTAACGTCTTTAAAGGATCGCGTACTGGCGCCGCTGTATCCATCGCCTCTTGTAGTTGAGCTAATGGCTTTCTACGAGCAGCCAAATCCTCGCGGACTCCCTCAATGATTGAATCGAGAACGCTCATTTTTTATCCTGCACAGTTGGGTCGATGCCTTCATCAAGTGCGCTCCATGTATTTAGCACTCGAGGTTTTCTCTCATAGCGTGAAGAGAGTTTGAACTTCTTGCCTATAAGAAGAACTATCACGTAAACAACAAGGATGCTCACGCCAATTGCAATTGATTGCTCCATTAGCTCTTTCGCAATCTATTTGCTGAGTCCACAGCCATCAATACTGCGGCTGCCTTATTTCTACACTCTTGATTCTCTGACTCTGCATCAGAATCTGCAACGATTCCTGCCCCTGCTTGCACATATGCAACGCCATCATGAATAAGGGCGGTTCTAATTGCAATACATGTGTCGATGTTTCCCGTGAAATCTAGATAACCAACAATGCCTCCATAGACACCTCGACGAGTTGGTTCAAGTTCTTCAATAATCTCCATAGCCCGAGGCTTAGGTGCTCCAGATAAAGTGCCTGCAGGAAAGACAGCAAAGAGTGCATCGACAGGAGTTGATTTCTCTGCCAATGTTCCAGTAACTGTTGAAACGATATGCATTACATGTGAATATCTTTCAATATGCATGAAATCAATAACTTC
>Ga0209297_1000252_pt1 | contig 36298 bp, 29 predicted proteins | sample S_130805_MF_Meta_FD_187322 | JGI IMG/M metagenome (GOLD analysis project Ga0209297, IMG submission 187322) | Freshwater microbial communities from Lake Simoncouche, Canada to study carbon cycling - S_130805_MF_MetaG (SPAdes) (version 2) | ecosystem: Environmental > Aquatic > Freshwater > Lake ...
GCAACAGCAACAGATCATCAAAATCCAGGGCATTATTGGCGGCCAGGGCCCGCCGATAACGGCGGTAGGTATCCACCAGCAATTTGCCCCGGTGTCCCTGGCCCGCCTCCTGCTGCTCCAGGTGCTGGGGCAACCAGCCTTGGTTCTTGGCATTACTGATCGCCCAACGCAACTTCTTTGGTTCAAATCGCTTGGGGTCTAACTGCAACTCCTGGGTAACAATTTCCTTCACCAGGCTCTGGGCATCGGCCTCGTCGTAGATCGAAAACTGACGGGTCCAGCTAAGACCTTCGGAGTCGGTGTACTTATCAATATCAAATCGCAACAGCCGGGCAAAAAGAGCGTGGAAGGTGCCAATCCAGAGTTCCTTAGTCACCTCCCGATAAATGCGACTGCGCAGTTGCTTTTGCTCCCGTTCGGGCAGGGTGCTTAGGGGTTGACCCCATTGGGACTGGGCCAGGCGCTGGGCCAGCAGCAGCTCCAGCCGCTCCTTCATCTCCCGCGCCGCCTTATTGGTAAAGGTGACCGCCAGCAATTCCTGGGGATCCACCCCGTGGTGGCCGATCAGGTGGGCGATCCGATGGGTGAGGGCCCGGGTCTTGCCGCTGCCGGCCCCAGCCACCACCAACAATGGCCCGCAGTGGTGCCCCACCGCCTGGCGCTGGGCATCATTAAGGCCCGCCAGAAAGCCGGAGGATCCCGCTGATGACGGTGCTGGGGAAGGGGCTGCGCTCATTAGATCAGGTTAGGCAGGGGACCCCAACGATTCCGATCTTCCAATGAGCTGTGTTGTGGCAATTCCAGCCCGGCTGGATTCAAGCCGGCTGCCCCGCAAGCTGCTGGCCGATGTGGGCGGCAAAGCGATGCTGCAGCGGGTGCTGGAGCGCTGTTTAGAGGCCAAGGCCCCCCAGGCGGTGGTGCTCTGCACCGACAGCCTGGAACTGCAGGCGGCGGTGGCGAGCTGGGGCCTGGCCGAGCGGCTGCCGGTGCTGCTCACGGGGCCCCATTGCACTAGCGGTAGTGACCGGCTTGCCTCGGTACTGCCCGAACTGCTGGCCTTCGCCCCGGCCGCCGGGGGCAGCCCAGATCCCGCCAGCACCTGGATCCTCAACGTGCAGGGGGATCAACCCTTTGTGGATCCGGCCGTGATTGATGTCATGGCCCAGCACTGCAAAGAGCTGAGCCGCAGGGCCGATCCCGGGGCGCCGACGGTGCTCACCCCCGTATATCGGCTGTCGCCCGAGAAGATCCACGATCCGGCGGTGGTGAAGTGCCTGCTGGCCAGCAACGGCCGCTGCCTCACCTTCTCGCGCAGCGCCCTGCCCCATGTGCGCGATGTGCCCCCCGACCAATGGCATGCCCATGCCAGCTACTGGGGCCATGTGGGCATCTACGCCTACCGGGCCGATGTGCTGGGCCGCTGGGCCAGCCTGCCCCCCTCCCCCCTGGAACAGGCCGAAAAATTGGAGCAGCTGCGGCTGCTGGAGGCGGGTATCGCCATCGGCAGTTTTCCTGTGCAGGGGGATTCCCTCTCGGTGGATACCCCGGCCCAGCTGGCCCAGGCCCAGCGCTTGGCCTGCCCCTAGTCGTTGCGATCGCGCCAACCGTCGCGGGCTAGGGCCGCCCAGGCGCCCCGGGCCCTGAGCAGCCGTTCCGCCAGCTCGCGCACGGCCCCCTGGCCACCGCGGCGGCGTAAAACCAGATCCGCCTGGCGCCGCAGCGGGCCGCAGGCATCGGCCGGCGCCACCAACAGCCCCACCAGGGGACGCACCACCAGGTCACTGAGATCGTCACCGACGTAGGCGGTGGCGGCGGGCAACACCCCCAACTGCCCCTGCAACCCCTGCAAGGCCGCCTGTTTGTCTGTGACGGCGGTAAGGCAATGGCGAATGCCCAGCAGGCGGGCCCGGGCTTCTATCGCCCCGCCGCGGCCGCCACTGAGGAAGGCCAGCTGCAGCCCCGCCTGCTGCAACAGCCGCAGGCCGAGGCCATCACGGCAATCAAAACGGCGCCCCACCTCGCCGTTATCGCCATAAATGAGGCCGCCATCGGTGAGCACCCCATCCACATCCAGCACCAGCAGTTCGATCGCCGCCAGGCGCCGGCCAGCGCCTAACCAGTTCACAGGGTTGTGGGCGCCAGGGGCGCTGCCGTGGCGGCGGCACGGATCGCCAGCAACTGCTCCAACAGCGGTTCCAGCCGCTGCAGGGGCACCATGTTGGGCCCGTCGCTTTGGGCCCGCTCCGGGTCGGGATGGGTTTCCAGAAACAGGCCATCCACCCCCACCGCCACCGCCGCCCGGGCCAGGGGCGCCACAAATTCCCGCTGGCCCCCGGTGGAGCCCCCTAGGCCGCCGGGCTGCTGCACCGCATGGGTGGCATCAAAAATCACTGGACAACCCAGGGCCTGGAGCTGGGGCAAACCGCGGTAGTCCACCACCAGGGTGTTGTAGCCAAAACAGCTACCCCGTTCGGTGAGCCAGAGCTGTTCAGGCCCCTGCAATCCCGCTTCCCGCAACTTGGCCACCACGGGGGCCATGTCCCAGGGGGCCAAAAACTGACCCTTCTTCACGTTCACGGCACTGGCGCCCCGGCCCGCCAGCACCGCCGCCGCCGCCGCCTGCAGCAGGTCGGTTTGGCGGCAAAGAAAGGCCGGGATCTGCAGCACATCCACCACTGCCGCCACCGGGGCCGCCTGGTGGCTCTCGTGAATATCGCTGAGCAGGGGCAGGCCAAAGCGCTGCTTAACCTCCGCCAGCAACTCCAGCCCCCGCTCGAGGCCCGGCCCGCGGAAACTGCTGCCGGCACTGCGGTTGGCCTTGTCAAAACTGGCCTTAAACACAAGCCGCACCCCCAACCGCTCGCTGATCGCCTTCAGCTGTTCTGCCAGCTCCAGCACCAGCTCCCGGCTTTCGATCACACAGGGCCCAGCGATCAAGGTGAAAGGAAAAGCCATCAAGCCAAGCCCGCCTGCACCAGATCATGGAGCCGCAGCAGGCCCAACAATTCCCCCTGGTCCCCCTGCACCGGCAAGACGGCGATGGCCTTGCGGTGGTTGCGTTCCATCCGTTCCAGGGCCGTTACCGCTAGCACTGCGGTTGTCACGGTGATGGGATCCCGGGTCATCAGTTCAGCGGCCGTTAGCGCTGGCCATTGGCCTGGGGCCTGGCTGCCCAGGGTTCGGCGCAGGTCGCCATCGGTGATCAGGCCCAGCAAGTGCCCTGGCCGGGCGGGGTCCTCCACCCAGGCGGCCCCGAGGGCCGGACTGGTGAGCCGCTCCAACACCGCTGGCAGGTCTGCCGTGGGGGCCAGGGCCGTCCAGCGGGCCACGGGCACCATCAAATCGGCCACAGTGAGCGTGAGCTGGCGGCCCAGGGTGCCGGCCGGATGGTTCGCCGCAAAGTCTTGGGGTGAAATGCCGCGGCGCTGCATCCACACCGCCGCCAGGGCATCGCCGATCGCCATCGCCACCGCCGTGCTGGCGGTGGGGGCAAGGTTGAGCGGGCACACCTCCCGATCCACCGAGCCATCCAGCAGCACCGCACACTCCTGGGCCAGGGGGGAATCAAGTCCGCCGGTGAGGGCAATGCAGGGGCTACCCCGCCGGCGCAGGTGGGGCAGCATCGCCAGCAATTCACCACTGCGGCCACTGCGGGACAGCAACAGCACCACATCACGGCTGGCCACCACCCCCAGGTCCCCATGCAGGGCATCGAGGGGATTGAGATAAAGGGCCATCAGGCCGATCGAGGTGAAAGTGGCGGCGATCTTGCGGGCAACGATGCCGCTCTTGCCCACGCCGGTAACCACCAACTTGCCCCCCTGGCCATGGCAGAGCTCCAGCAATTGCAGGGCCGCCTCCACCTGGGCAGGGTCTAGCCGCTGGGCGGCGGCGGCGATGGCTTCCGCCTCCTGCCCCATCACCTCAGCCAGCACGTTGGGGGCCACCGCCTAGGAGGCTGGGGAGAAGCGTTCTAGCCGCGCCAGCTCCCGGAAGCTTTCGGAGCGTTCGCGCAATTCCTCAAAACTGCCGGAGGCCTTGATCAGCCCCTGGTCAAATTCATAGATGCGGTCACAGCGGGCAATGGTGCTGAGCCGGTGGGCAATCACCACGGTGGTGCAACGGCGACCGACCATTTCAAGGGCATTGATCACCTCATGTTCGGTGCGGTTATCAAGGGCGCTGGTGGCCTCATCGAGCACAAGAAAGCGGGAATTGCGGAAAAAGGCCCGGGCCAGGGCCAACCTTTGGCGCTGGCCACCGGAAAGCTGATGGCCATTTTCACCCACCTGGGTGAGCAAACCAAAGGGCAGATCCGCCACATATTCCTCCAGCTGGGCGGCCTCAATTGCTTCCCAAACCTGGTCATCATCTATGGACTGGGGATCAATGCCAAAGGCAACATTTTCCCGCACACTGGCATCGAGCAATTGAATAAACTGGGGCACCTGGGCGCAGTTGGCCTGCCAGGCGGGAATCTCCTCTGGGGTTAACGGGTTGCCATCCAATTCAAAACTGCCCTTTTCCGCCTGCAGCAGGGCCAGCAAGAGATGGGCGGTGGTGGTTTTACCGCTGCCAGTGCTGCCCACCAGGGCAATCCGAGCGCCCACAGGAATGGTGAGGTTCACACCTTTGAGTACCCAGTCTTCGCTGTTGGGATAGCGATACCAAACATCGCGCAGGCGGATTGAATGAATCGGAAAAACTCCGGCGGCGCTGGGCACCCCTGGGGATGTAAGGGTGAGCCGTTCAATCGGTAACTCGAGCAGATCCACCGTATGGCTGATCTGGGGCAAGCCGCCCCGCAGTTCAGTGAGGGAATGGAACAGATCTTGTAGCGGTGGGGTCAAGCGTTGGGCCGCGATTGCTAGGGCGGAAAGGAATGGCAGGATCCCCAGCACCCGCTGGGGATCCCCATGGATCAGGGCTGGCACCGCACCGATCACAAAAATCAGTGTGATCCCGAGGGGTTCGATCAACAGCCTGGGCACAATCGGCAAAATGCCAGACATCCAGGCATAGCGGCGGGCCCGTTCGCCAGCCTCAGCAAAAGACTCCTGAAAATGCCCCTCCGTACCGGTGAGCTGGATATCACGCACAGAGGCCAAGGATTCCATCAAAAGATGGGTGGAGCGCACCTCGAGACGCAGGCTTTGCTGGCGGGCATGGCGCAGGTAAGGGGTCACCAGGGTCGATAGCCCTAAGTAGGCCAGCACCACCGTGACCAACAAAACAAAGGCCGAGAGGCGCCCAATCCAGAGAATCCCGAAGGAAAGCAACAGGATCGACACAGCGGCACTGATCATCCGCAGCGAAGGGCTAATCACACCACTGGCCGCCTGACGGATGTTGTGCAGGATCAAACTTGTGAGTTCTGGAGTACTGCGTTTGAGGTGATAGCTGTAGTTCTGACGTAACACCCGAGCATGGATCTCATTGGAGAGATCTCTCCAGATTCTAGCGGTTACTTTCTGCTGAACAAACTGCAACAAAAGCTTGGAAAGCGAAGCCAACCAAGCCAACACAATAAATAAACCAATCAACCAAAGGCTCTGGTCAAGGGGCTTGCCGCCAAACACCCTCACCCCCGGCAACTGATCGGCCAGGTCGGTGCCCACCAGGGCCCCCACCATGCGTGCCCCCACGGCCACCAGGGCCAGATCCAAGAGCCCCGGCAACACCGAGAGCGGCATCAGTCGCCACAGCGACTTACGGCGGGCCAGAGGCAGATAGCTAAGTAGCCGCAACAGCTGATCCAGCGTCTGGCTGCGCAGCCGAAACCACCTCAATAAAGAGGGCCGATCTGGGGAAGAATCGATCACACCTCGAACCTTATGGCGAGCAAACGCCTCAGAAGCGCTGTCTCAACCGGCTCAACCGCCGGCCCCAGCGCAAGCGCCACGGCGCTGGGCTAACCAGGGGGGAAGCCCCGGCCTGCAGCTGATCCCAGTGTTGGTTCACCGCCTGCAGGGCTGAGCGCCAACGCTGCCGCACCGCCGTTTCCGAGTGGCCAACCAGCAAAGTGGCGAGGCGGGCCGGCTCAGGCAGATAAAGCTCTGGCCGGGCCACCGCCGCTGTGATCCGCTCCAGATCCAGCTCCAAGCTGCCGCAGCCCAGCTGCCAAGCGATTACCCCCGGATCAAGGCTGTCGGCCAGGGCATGGTTAACGCTGCTGAACACCACACAGCCACTGGCTAGGGCCTCAAGGGGGGGCAAGCCAAAGCCTTCACTCACCCCCACTGAACGCCAGTAATCGGCCGAGTCATAGAGATAAACAGTGGCACTGCGGAACAACACCGCCAGGTCTTCCACCCAGCCGCTCTGCACCTCCACCCTCAGCCCCCGGGCCCGCAGGGCGGGCACCAGCTGCTGGAGCACATAGGGACTGCTCTTGCGGGCTTGTACCAGCACATCAATCGGGCGCCGCTGGTCAGAGCCAGCCGTAAAGGCTGGATCCAGGGCGTTGGGCACCAATTGCAAAGGCGAGCGGGGGGCGCGGTCCCCCCAATAGCCCAGGGTGTTGCGACTCACCGCCAGCACCGGCACCCCAGGGGGCAGGTCAAAGCCATAGCCACTGCTGTGGGCGTGATAGGCCAACGGTCGCCCCCGCAGGCGCCTGAGCAGCTTGGGCACGTCAAAACCCCAGCTCACGATCCAGAGGGCCTGGCCTGGCGCTGGCTCAGCCCGCAGCAGGTCGCTGAGGAAGGGGTGATCTGGCTCCCGTTGGCGATAGCTAACAAGCTCCACCGTTGGCGCCAGGCCCCCACACAGCCGCGCCGACTGCAGCTCCACCTGCAAACCACCACAGCGGAAGCGGGGACCGGTGCCAGGCACCAGAAAGCGGAGGGGGCGCAAGGTCAGGCGGCCACCGCCTCGGTGCTGCCGGAACGCTGGCGCCGGGTGAGGAAACCAAACAACACCTTGCCGATCGCCGCCACCAAGTTGCCCTCCAGCTCCTGGAACATCTTCATGTTGAGCCGAAAGGCCCGGTTGGCCTCTTCCACGATGCGATCGGCGGTGGGCTGATCGATGGGCAGGCTGTCGAGGGTGGCGCGATAGTTGGTTTTGAACGCCTTCTCGTCGGCGATTTCCGGAAACACGTAGAAGTTCAGGCCGTCGTCGCCCGCCATGTTCATCGCCTTCTGGGCAATCGCCTTGAGGATCTGGCCGCCGGAGAGATCGCCCAGGTAGCGGGTGTAGTGGTGACCCACCAGCAGCTCGGGGGCGGTGCGGGCCACCTCATGGATGCGCTCCACGTACTCAAGGGCCCCTGGGGTGGCCTCGATCAGCTTCAGCCAATCGGAGCCGTAGTAATAGCTGAGGTCCTTTTCCAGGGCCTGGCTGCGGTTCAACTGTTCAAAGGCAATCGGTGCCAGCACCGGATGCTCCTTGAGCCTGCTGATCTCCTCTTCCATCGCTCCGTAAACGAAGTAGAGATCAGCCACCAGTTTCCGGTAGCTGAGCTTGTCAACAACTCCCTTGAGGAAGCAGCTCACGAAACCGGTGTTTTCAGCCATGGTGTGGGACTTCTTAGTCCCTTCACGCAACTGGGTGGCAAGGGCGACAGCCATGGGGACAGGCAGTCAGGCAACAGTGGTCACGGTAGGGGGCTTATCCGGACCAGCGCCGGCGAAGGTTGCGAAGGGTTACGGAAGCGATTCGGCAGCATTGATAACGCTCCGCCCCGGAAAACTAGGCTCACCTTGCCGAGAACTTGCGGCTTGCGCACCTGATGGCCACCTACGAAAAGCTCACCCCCCCCAGCAACGGCGAAGCAATCCGCTTCGAAAACGGCCTGCCGGTGGTGCCCCACCACCCGATCATTCCCTTCATCCGAGGTGATGGCACCGGGGTAGACATCTGGCCCGCCACCCAGCGGGTGCTGGATGCGGCGGTGGCCAAGGCCTACGGCGGCAGCCGCAAGCTCGAATGGTTCAAGGTGTATGCCGGCGACGAGGCCTGCGAGCTCTACGGCACCTACCAGTACCTGCCCCAGGACACGCTCACGGCAATCGAGCAGTACGGCGTGGCGATCAAAGGTCCGCTCACCACCCCGATCGGCGGCGGTATCCGCTCCCTAAACGTGGCCCTGCGCCAGATCTTTGATCTGTATTCCTGCGTGCGCCCCTGCCGCTACTACAGCGGCACCCCTAGCCCCCACAAGCGTCCCCAGGACCTGGATGTGGTGGTGTATCGCGAAAACACCGAAGACATTTATATCGGCATCGAATGGGCCGCCGAGGACCCGATCGGCCAGGCCCTGGTGCGCCACCTCAACGAAACGGTGATCCCCGCCAGCCCCAAACTCGGCAAGAAACTGATCCGCGAGGGCTCTGGCATCGGCATCAAGCCGGTGAGCAAGTTCGGCACCCAACGGCACATCCGCCGGGCGATCCAGCACGCCCTGCGCCTGGAAGGCAAGCGCCGCCACGTGACCCTGGTGCATAAGGGCAACATCATGAAATTCACGGAAGGGGCCTTCCGGGACTGGGGCTATGAACTGGCCACCACGGAATTCCGGGCCGACTGCGTTACAGAAAGGGAAAGCTGGATCCTCGACAACCTGGCCCGCAATCCCGCTATTTCGATCGCCGATAACGCCCGCCTGATCGAACCCGGCTACGACAACCTCACCCCCGACAAGCGGGCCGACATCGACGCTGAAGTGGCCGCTGTGCTGGCAGCCATCGGCGAAAGCCACGGCAACGGCAAATGGAAAACGATGGTGCTGGTAGACGACCGCATCGCCGACAGCATCTTCCAGCAGATCCAAACCCGCCCCCAGGAATATTCGGTGCTGGCCACCCTCAACCTCAACGGCGACTACATCTCCGATGCCGCCGCCGCCGTGGTGGGCGGCCTCGGCATGGCCCCCGGCGCCAACATCGGCGACAGGGCGGCAATTTTCGAGGCCACCCACGGCACCGCCCCGAAACACGCCGGCCTTGATCGGATCAACCCCGGTTCGGTGATCCTCAGCGGCGTAATGATGCTGGAATTCATGGGCTGGCAGGAGGCCGCAGACCTGATCACCCAAGGGCTCAGCGCCGCCATTGAAAACAGTGAGGTCACCTACGACCTAGCCCGGCTAATGGAACCGCCGGTGGAACCGCTGAGTTGCTCCGGCTTTGGCGAGGCGGTGGTGAAACATTTCGGCGGGTGACGCTCACTGACCCCTGTGTGCATTGCGGGTTTTGCCTGCCCAGCTGTGCCAGTTATCGGGTGCTGGCCACGGAGATGGATTCGCCCCGGGGGCGAATCCATGCCCTCAAGGCGCTGGCGGCGGGGGAGCTGGAGCTGGATGCCACGCTGGCGAGCCATTTCGACAGTTGCCTGGGCTGTTATGCCTGCGTTACCGCCTGCCCCTCCGGGGTGCGCTACGACCAACTAATCGAGGCCCTGAGGCCCCAGCTGCGGGCCCCGGGGCTGCGCAGTCCTTGGCAAACCCAGCTGCGCCAATGGCTCCTGGCGCTGTTGCCCTATCCCCAGCGCCTACGGGCGCTGCTAACGCCGCTGCGGCCCTATGCCGGCAGTGGCCTGCAGCGGCTCGCCCGCCGCAGTGGTCTCACCCGCCTATTTGGGCCGGAGCTGGCGGCAATGGAACAGTTGCTGCCAGCCCTGACTGGCGAGGCCTTTGGCCCCGATCCCCAGGGGCTCATCCCCGCCAGCGGCCCGCGCCGGGCCCGGGTGGGCTTGGTGCTGGGCTGTGTGCAACGGCTGTTTGACCCGGCGGTGAATGCCGCCGCCATCAGGGTGCTGAGCGCCAACGGCATCGAGGTGCTGATTCCTGCGGACCAGGGCTGTTGTGGGGCCGTGAGCCACCACCAGGGGGAGGAGGCCCAAACCCGCCAGCTGGCCGAGGCCCTGATCAAAAGCTTTGAGGCCGCCAGTGCCGAACCGCTCGATGCGGTGCTGGTGGCCGCATCCGGCTGTGGCCACACCCTGAAGGCCTATGGACGGCTCACGGGCAAAAGCTTCAGCGCTCCAGTGGCCGACATCCAGGAATTCCTAGATCAGCTGGGGCTGAGCGATAGCTTCCGGGCTGGCCTGAAACCCCTCCGCCACAGCGACGGCAGCCTCGCCAGCGCTGAACGACCGCTGGCCATGGTCTTCCACGACGCCTGCCACATGCTCCACGGCCAGGGGATTGGCCACCAACCCCGACAGCTCCTGGCCGCCATCCCCCACATCCAGCTGCGGGAGGCGGTGGAAGCCGGGGTGTGTTGTGGCAGCGCCGGCATCTACAACCTGGTGCAACCCCAGGAAGCCGCCGAGCTGGGCCGGATCAAGGCCGCAGACCTCAGCACCAGCGGCGCCGAGCTGGTGGTGAGCGCCAACATCGGCTGCAGCCTCCAGATCCGCGAACACCTGGGGCTTAGGGGCCAACCGATGGCGGTGCTCCACCCCATGCAACTGCTGGATTGGAGCTTCAGGGGCCTAGCCAGCAGCCCCGCAAGGCCCGAACCCCACTGATCAAGAACGAGAGTGAAGCCCAACCCCAGCGCCCCAACCCCACCCCCCATGGCCAGCCCCCCCGCCCCCGGCAAGCTGCTCAGCATCCTGGGCTTGGGTTTTGGCCTGGCCGGGGCCGTGGGCGGCACGATCGGCGCCGGCCTGCTGCGCACCCCCGGGCTGGTGGCAGCCCAACTGGGCAGCCCCAACCTGGTGATTGCGGCCTGGGTGGTGGGGGGGCTCTATGCGCTGCTGGGAGCGATCTGCGTGGCCGAGCTGGGGGCCAGCCTGCCCCTGGCCGGTGGTTGGTATGTGTATGCCCACCGGGCCTTTGGCAACGAGCTGGGCTTCGTGGTGGGCTGGATCGATTGGCTCGGCCACTGCGTGGGGCTGGCCTGGGTGGCGATCACGATCGGTGAATACGGCGCCGCCCTGGTGCCAGACCTGGGGCTGGGCCCCAAAGCGATTGCCCTGGCTGGCTTACTGCTGTTTAGTTTGATCCAGCTGCTCGGGGTGCGGGCCGGCAGCGGCAGCCAGCAGCTGCTGAGCCTGGCCAAGGCGGTGGCCTTTCTGGCCCTAGTGGCGGCCTGCTTCCTTTGGAATGGGAATCATTCGGTCGAGAGCCCAGCGGTTCTGGCCCCAGCTGCAAATTTGTCTGATTGGTCTAATTCTGATTGGTCTGGCTTAGCGATCGCCAGTGTGCTGGCCCTGCAGGCCGTTATCACCACCTATGACGGCTGGGCGAGCCCGATTTATTTCGCCGAAGAATTCAGCGAACCGGCCAGCGACCTGCCGCGCTCCCTGCTGGGCGGTGTGTTAGCTGTGATTGTTATCTACCTACTGGTAAATCTGGCCCTGCTGCATGTGTTGCCGCTGGAGCAATTAGCAAATTCCAAGCTGCCAGTTGGCGATGCTGCCACTGTGATCTTCGGCAGTATTGGCGGTGAACTGATCACTGGGGTGGCGCTGATTTCACTGCTGGGTTTAGTTAATACGGCGATCATGGCAGCCCCTAGGATTCTGTTTGGCATGGCCCGCGATGGTTTATTTCCTGCCTTCGGCACGCTAGTAAATACTGGGGGCACCCCCACCTTTGCCCTGCTATTTACCAGCCTGGCCGCCATCGCCCTGGTTTTAAGTGGCAGCTTTGAGCGCCTATTGGGAATGGCCTCGATCCTGTATGTGGCGATCTATATGACCGGCATCGCCGCCCAGGTAATGCTGCGCCAACGGGAACCAGAATTGCCACGACCCTTCCGGGCCTGGGGCTATCCCGTGAGCGCTGTGTTCGTATTCGGCCTCTCGCTGGCTTTCCTGATCGGAGCTGCCTTCAGCGACCCCCTCAACAGCCTGATCGCCCTGGCACTGGTGGCAATCGGCGCGCTTGGCTATCTAATTGCCCGCAGATTTCAGCTGGTGCCTGCCTAACCGAAAACCGCCTTGAAATGCTCCAGGCACAATTCGAGGACAACCATCTGCTCTATTGAGCCTCTTAGGCAGCAGCCCCCTCCAGCAACCCCCAGGCCTGCCGCAGGCTGTTGGCAGCGCCGAGGTTGCCTGGAAAGGTGACCACTGGCAAATCCCCCGCCAGCACCAGCGATAGTCCCGGCAGCAATTGGCCCTGCAGTGCCACCGCCGCCCGGTTGAGGCCCGTGGCCAGCAGGGTGTGGCTGGTGATGCCGCCCTTGCTGATCAGGTAGCCGAGTTCGGGGGCTAGGGCCCCGGCCAGCCGGGCCATCAAGGCGGCCAGCTCCAGCCCCAGGCGGCGGCGCTCAGCAGTGCTGGCGCACTGAAATTCGCCACGGCTGCTGAACAGCACCGGCGTGCGGCCCGCCGCCAACTGTTGGCGCAATGCCAGCAAATAGCCCTGCTCCAGCGCAGCCAGGGGCCCAAGGGTGCTGCCCCGCTCCCCCTGCTCCAGCAGTTGGGCGAGCAGGGCCACCTCAAGCTCCACGCCGCCGCAACGGGGCTCCGCCAATAAACACTCCAATTGGGCATCGGCCAGGGGCACATGGGAGCCCACCAGCACCAGGCCCGGCCGCAGTCCCGTGGCCCCAGACCGGCGCAATCCCGCCAGACCCGCCCCATCAAGCGGTTGGGGGGGCAATGGCGCCAGGCCATTGAGCAGGCTGGCGGCCGCCTGAAACAGAAAGCGCCGCGGCCGGCCCCAGCGCTCGACGGCTTCTGGAGCCGTGAGCTCCCACACCGCAGCCCCCAGGGCCGCCAGCTGCTGCGGCCGCTCGGCATCCACCGCCACGTAGCAATTTCCCTGGAAGCCAGCCAAGCGCTGCCGTAGGGGCTCGCCGCCCAGCTCCAATTCCGTCAGCTCGAGGCGCTCCACCTGCTCAGCCCGGATCCGGCCAGCGGTTTTTTGCTCCACCCAGGCGGGCAAGTAACTAGTGCTATAGCCAAAGAGGCCATCCCTGGCGAAGGCACTTTCATGCACCGGTAGACCATCAAGCAGGTGCATTCCCGCCACCGTGCTGCGCCCCCCCGGCAGGAAGGCCGGCGCCAGAAACGTGGCATCAAAAGGACCCAGCTCCGCGTTGATCACATCCACCTCCAGGGGGAAATGACCCCGCAGGGTGGAATCGCCGCGGCTCACCAAAAGCCAGCGGTCGATGGAACCAGCGGCCTGGGCTGCCGCCAGGGCCAGCTTGAGTGCCCCACAGATCTGCCGCAGCAGCTCCGTTGCCGCAGCCGGATCGAGGGCGCGGCTATTGGTGATCAAAAACAAAAAAGGCGATGGCTGGGCTAAGCCCCAGGCCAGGGTCTCAGCGTCCCAACGCAGCAGCAACGGACAGCCCCAGAGGGTCTGGGAGCCGGTGGGGTCGTCGTCAAAGACGATGATCTTGGGGCTGAGCAGCATCTCTCCGGCATGCCAGAGCTGGCACCACTCCTAACGCCGAACCGTAGGGAGTTGCCGGAACTGATCCGGGAATTCCATCGGCAGGCCAGCCCCTGGCTGCCCGCGGGGTTGGGGAATCATTTGCATTGGGGGCCGCCAGTGCAGCAACCCAGCCCAGCGCTGAGCTGCGCCGCCCTCAATCGGATCATTGAGCATGCGGTGGGGGATTTCACCGTGACCGTTGAGGCCGGGCTACCGCTGGCGGAACTGCAGGCGGCCCTAGCCGAAAAGAACCAGTGGCTGGCCATCGACCCGCCCCTGGCGGGGCCCAGCAGCATCGGTGGCCTGGTGGCCCGGGGGCTCAGCGGTCGCCTGCGCCACCGCCACCTCAACCTGCGCGACCAGATCATCGGCATTTCCCTGATCCGCGCCGATGGCACCGGCGCCAAGGCCGGGGGCCGGGTGGTTAAAAACGTGGCCGGCTATGACCTGATGCGACTGTTTTGCGGCAGCTGGGGCAGCCTTGGCCTGATCACTGAACTCAGCCTGCGCACCCAACCGATCCCGCCCCTGCGCCAACTGCTGCGGGCTGAGGGCAGCGCCGTAGGCCTGCAACAACTCCGCCAACAGCTGCTGTTGCATTGCCCCCTAGCCCTGGAGTTGCTGGAGTGGCGCCAAGGGCCGGGATCAGAATCAACCCAGGGCCAAGCTCAAAATCAGGGGCAGCCCTGGCTAGAAATTGGCCTGGTGAGCCTCGATGCCGCAGCCCTGGCTGACCAAAAGGAAAAGTTATTGGCCCTGGCGAGTTCCGTACAGGCCGTACAGATCTCAGAAACAGGCCAAAACACCTATCCCGCCACCACTGATCCAGCCTCCACTGATCCAGCCTCCACTGATCCAGCCTCCACGGAACCGGTAGCCATAAACCACTGGCTGCTGCGCCTGGGCGTGGAACCCCTGCGCGGCCAAGAACTGCTGGGGCGCCCAGAGGCGCGGGGCTGGCAACTACGGCTGGGGGCCGCCAGCGGCCTCGGCCTGGCGGAGGCGCCCTTCAGAGCCCAACCCGCCTACCGGGTGGAGGCCCTGCGCCAGGCCTGCCAAGAGCTGGGGGGCAGCCTCACCGTGCTGCAGGCCCCCCCCGGCAGTGCCATCCCCGCCTGGGGTGATGCCCCAGCCCGAAGCCTGATCGAAGCAGTAAAGCGTCAGTTCGACCCCCTCCAGCAACTGGCCCGAGGCCGCCTACCGGGAGTGGCCCCCCGCCAGGCCGGCCCCCCCCGCCAAGCCGTGGGCCCTTAAAAAGCGATAGAAGGGCTCCGCCAAGCCCTTACTGCCAGACACACTGAGGTGATGGGCATCGGCAAATTGCAGGGTGCCATCGGCACGGCGGTGCTGCACCCGACCCTGATGCAACAGCTGCCCAGTGGGGTCAAACACATGCACATTTGGCAGCCCTGCCGCCACCTGGCCCAGGGTCTGGCGCAGGGTGTTTTGCATCTGGGCGGTCACCGCCGCCGGGGGGGAGCAGAAGGTGCCCCCGTCGCGATCGGGCAACAGCGCAGCCCAGCTTTCGCAAACCACCGGCTCTCGAGCGAGGCTGGGCACATCCACCACCAGCAGAAGATTGATGCCTTTAGCGGCCAGTCTCTGGGCAATCCGGCGGGTGCTGGCCTTGTAGGCCTCACGCACCTGGGCGGGGGTGAGCCGCCGCCTACCGGCATAAACAGGGAAATCATTGGGCCGGCCGCGGCCATCGATAGAAGCAAGTTGCTTATTCAGCCAGGTGGAAATCAGCAGGCTGTCCCCAGGTTTCAACCGTTCCAGGGCGCGATCGATCTCGCCGGCGGCGAACTGGCGACAGGGCTCATAGCGCTTCTTGTCGAAGCTAACGGTGAGCTCCGGGCTGATTAAACAACTGCTCTTGAAGGTGAAGCTGATCGCCTGGCCCGTGCGATCAGTAACCAGATCAAGCATCGGCAACAGATGGTGGGCATGGGAATCGCCGATCAGGAAGATTTCCCCAGCCCCCGGCTTGGTAGCCGCTTTGCTACAGCGCTGGAAATCAGTGCGACTCGCTTGGCTGTAGGGAGCCCAGGTGGAAACGCCACAGCTGGCATCACTGATGCCGGTGCCAGCGATTACCGGCCGTAACTCAGCGATTTTCTCGGCCTTGGGCACCGGATCGGCGGAACTCCCCTGGAACAAGCGGCCCCGATAGGGATGGCCAAGACCATCGATCCCCGCCCAGGTGAGTCCCAGGGCCGCCAGCCCCAGGCCCAGCTGCCAGGGCCCCGACAGCGGATGGCGGCGCACCGGCCTTTCAACGAGCAGATAGGCGGCGATCGCCAGACCAAAACTGAGGCCGGTGGCCAGCAGGTAGAGCCAGGGCCGATCAAGGCCGTAGGTCCAGCGCAGGAAGGTGAGCACCGGCCAGTGCCAGAGATAAAGCGAATAAGACAACAAACCACAGGCCACCAGCAGGCGCTCCAACCAGGGCCAGGGCAGAAAGCGACGGCCATCCCCATGGCCCGCCTGGATGAAAGCCAGGGCGGCCAGCACCGCCACTAGGGCGCCTGGGGCCGGAAAGCCCTCCTTCTCCGGCGTCCAAATCAAAGCCGCCAGCAACAGGCCATAGCTCCCCAGCCGTAGCCAGCGCCCCGAAGGCCAGGCCCTGGTGAGCCCCTGGCGCTGGGCCAACAGCAACGCCGCCCCCAGGGCCAACTCCCAGAAACGGCTGGGCATCAGGAAAAATGCCCAGATCGGCGCCTGGGCGGTCCAATAAATACTGAGGGCAAGCGAGAGCCCAATGGCCGCCAGCAGCAAGGACAGGGTCCTACGGCCGCCCCCGAGGCCAATCAACGCCAGCAACAGCGGAAAAACCAGGTAAAACTGCTCCTCCACCCCCAAGGACCAGGTGTGGGCAAAGGGGTTGAGGTTGGAATCAAGGCCGAAGTAATCGGTGGCTTTCTCAACGAAATAGTTGTTAGACCAGCCGTAGAGCGACTTCACCGCCGAGGTGAAAATCCCCCGGGTCTCGGTGGGGGGGATCAAGAGAGCTACCCCCACGGCCGTGGCCCCCACGGCGCAGAGCAAATTCGGGAGCAAGCGCCGCAGCCGCCGCAGATAGAAGCCGCCCAGGCGCTGCAGCAATGGTTCCCGCTGGTGGTTCAACAAAGAACCGGTCACCACATAGCCGGAGATCGCAAAGAACACATCCACCCCCACGAAGCCGCCGGGCAGCCAGCGATCGTTGAGGTGAAACAGCAACACCGCCAGCACGGCAATGCCGCGCAGGGCATCAATGTCTGGCCGATAGGAGAATCCCGCCGCCCGGGGAGCAGCAACGTTCACCTCGGTGGTGGCCACCACCTCGGTTTCTGTGGCCCCGGGGGATAAAGACATAGGTAGAGGTAACAAGCACTGGGAACTTGCGGGGAAAATCTTAGCAGATCCAGCCATTCTCCCCGGCGGAGCAGAAACTACTTAGTGAGCGGATTAATCAATCCCTCCCTCCGCATAAAAGCCAAGAAAGGCTCCGTCAAACGCTTACTACCTGAAACACTTAAATGATGAAAATCTACGTAAAGAAGATCCCCTTCTGGGCTGCGATGCTGCACACGACCATCTCGCATAAATGCCGCAGTTGGATCAAAAATATGCACGTTATCCAAGCCCTTAGCGGCCGCCAGCAAGCTGTTACGTACGGTGGCTTGCATGGCCTTGGTAACGCTCGCCTCCGGTGCACAAAAACTAGCCCTCTGGGGGGGCGGCAACAGCGAAGCCCAGCCATCACAGGCCACCAGATCGCGCTTAAGCAGGGGCACATCCACCACCAGCACTAGGTGCAGGCCCTTGGCCTTCAGGCGCTGGGCCCAGTGGCGCAGGTTCTGCCCGTAGGCGGCCCGGGCCTCGCCATCCCCTAGGCGGCGTCCCCCCTGGTGGATTGGTAAATGCCGCGGGGCAGCCGTACCATCCATGGTCAACAACTGCTGGTTGAACCAACTGGCAATCATCACCGTGTCCCCAGGCTTAAGCCGCTGCAGCGCCCGCTCAATTTCCCCCTCCGCAAAGGCGCGACAGGGCCCATAGCGCTTGCCATCCACATAGGAAACAGTTAGCTCTGAACTGATCAAACAGGCACTCTTGAAGGTGTAGCTCAAGGCCTGGCCAGTTTTGGCACTCACCGCATCCATAAGCGGCAACAATGCCTGGCCGTGGGAATCACCCAGCAAGAACACTTCCCCCTGGGAACCGCGCTTGCGGCAAACCTCAAAGTTCGCCTGGCTGCGCTGGTCATAGGCCGCCCAAACCGGCACATTGCAGGCCCCCTGGTGCAGCGGATTCGCCCGATCCAGGCCGCTGTACTGCCACGGCAACTCCCGCGGGGGCACCGGATCAGCGGAGGGTCCAATAAACAAGCGGCCGCGCCAGGCATGGGCCAAGCCATCAATGCCGCCCCAGCTGAACCCCAGGGCGGCCAGGGCCAGGCCCAGCTGCCAGGCTGCCGGCAGCGGATGGCGGCGCGCCGGCCGCTCAATCAGGCAATAGGCCAGCCAGGCCAGGCCAAAACTGAGGCCGGTGGCCAACAGGTAGAGCCAGGGCCGGTCTAAGCCGTAGGTCCAGCGCAGGAAGGTGAGCACCGGCCAGTGCCAGAGATAAAGCGAATAAGACAACAAACCACAGGCCACCAGCAGGCGCTCCAGCTGGGGAAAGGCCAAAAAGCGACTGCTGTCCTGGCCCGCCTGGAGAAACAACAAGGTGCCGAGTACCGCCCCCAGGGCCGCCGGCGCCGGGAAGCCCTCCCGTTCGGGGGTAAAGAAAACAGCTGCCAACAACAGGCCGTAGCCCCCCAGCCGCAGCCAACGCCCCGGCGGCCAGCCCTTGGTAAAACCCTGGCGCTGGGCCAAAAGCAACGCTGCCCCGGCAGCCAGCTCCCAGAAACGACTGGGCATGCGAAAGAAGGCCTGCATTGGCGCCTGCCAGGTCCAGTAGAGGCTGAGGGCAAAGGAGAAACCCAAGAGCGCCAGCAGCAGCGGCAGGGCCCTACGGCCACCACCTAGGCCCAGTAGCGCCAACAACAGTGGGAAAACCAGATAAAACTGCTCCTCCACCCCCAACGACCAGGTGTGGGCGAAGGGATTGAGGCTGGAATCCAGGCCGAAATAATCGCTCGACTTAGCAGCGAAATAGTTGTTTGACCAGCCGTATAAAGCCTTAACTGCTGAATTAAACAGCCCCCGGGTTTCCCGGGGCGGCACCAACAGCGCCACCCCCAGGGCGGTGACACCAATGCTGCAGAACAAATTAGGCAGCAGCCGCCTCAAACGCCTCAGATAGAAGCCCCCCAGCCGGGGCAGCAACGGTTCGCTGCTGTGGCTCAGCAGTGAACCGCTAACCACATAGCCGGAGATCACAAAAAAGCAGTCAACTCCGGTGAAACCACCAGGCAACCAGCGATTGTTGAGGTGATACAACAACACGGCCAGCACGGCAAAACCGCGCAGGCCATCGATGTCGGGCCTGTAACGAAAATCAGCCGCCGGGGCAGAAAGATTGACGGCGGCCCGAGCTGCTGCGGAAGGGGAGATAACTCTGCTCAATCCAACCGCATAAATTTCCTGCCGCCGAAATGTACCAGCAGGATTCTCAGTGGTCTCGTTCAGTCGTCCAGTGCCGATACTGCATAACGGCAGTGCAGCTCCTGGCTGGCGCCAGGGGCCAGCTCCAGCTTGCTGTCGCCACTGAGCAGGCTGAGGCGCGGACCGGTCCAGGGTTCGATACAAACCATCGGCCGCGGCGGCTCAGTCCAGAACACCGCCAGGTTCCAGGGGCTGCTCAGTTCCATGCTGAGGCGCCGGCCGGCGGCGGCATCCACCAGGGCTACGGCACCACTGGGGCGCACCAGCAGGTCGATGCCCTGCTCCAGCTGCTGCAGCTGCTCGGCGCTGGCGGCTGGGGCCATCTCTTTGTGGTTTAGGCACTGCTCCGGCATCCCCTCAAACTGCAGGCCCCCCAGGGCCGACACGTTGAAATAGGGGTGCAGGCCAAAGCTGAAGGGCAGGGGCTGCGGCGCCCGGTTCTGCAGCTTTACCGACACCTCCAGGGCGCCGGGGGCGAGGCGGTAGTCGAGCTGCAGCTGGAAGGCAAAGGGGAAAGCCGCCAAGGTTTCAGGGCTATCCGTTAGTTCCAGGCGCACCCCCCGGCCGTCCTCCAGGGCCGCCAGGCTCCAGGGCAGGGTGCGGGCAAAGCCGTGCTGCTTGAGCCTGGCCGTGCGGCCATCGGCCAGGGGCAGCTGGTCGTCGGGCAGGCCCCCACAGATTGGGAACAACACCGGCGCCCCGCCCCGGATCGACTGGCTCGGGTCGAGGAACCGCTGTTCGTCGAGGTAAAGGATCTCAGCACCGTTGCATTGCCAGCCGGTGAGCAGACCGCCCCGTTCCGGCACGAAGCGCAACTTGTCATTGCCTTCGGGGTCACTGAACAGCCAATGGGGATAGGGAAGCGATTCCTGGCGCAGGGCCATGGGGGTCAAGGGCTCAATGTCGCCAACCATTGCAGCAGCTCTGCGTTAACAAGCGCTGGCACCTCGTCATGGGGACAGTGGCCCGCCTCCAGCACCACCTCCGTGGTGGCCGCCGGCGCATGGTGCTGGAACAGGGCCCGGCGGCCGGCGGCATTGATCCAGGGGTCACGGATGCCCCAGAGCAATAGCAAGGGCGCCTTCAGTTGGGCAAACAGTTCATCCAGGGGCTGACCGCGGGGGATATCAAAGACCGTGCGAAAGACGCCGAAGGCACCGGGGTCTAGGGAGGGCCGCCGGATCGCCTCAATCAACCAGTCATCCACATTCGTTTTATCGATATACACCTGGCGCAGGGTGCGCCGGATCGTGGCCCGCCGCCGCAGGTTTTCAAACAACAGCCGCTGTAGCACTGGGCTCTTAAACAAGGCCCCCCCAATGGTTTGGCGGGCAATGGTTCCCCAGCCCTTGGGGGCTGCCTGTTCCGTGCTGAAGGGGCCAGCGGCATTGAGCAGCACCACCCCAGCGCAGTGGTCCCCCAAGGCAGCCCCCGCCGCCAGGGCGGCAAAGCCCCCCAGGGAATTGCCAGCGATCACCGTGGGCCGACCCACCCGTTCCTGCACATAGGCACAGAGCTGGTCCCGCCAGAGGCTGCCGCCATAGGTCTCGCCTTCGGGCTTGGCACTGCGGCCAAAACCAAGCAGATCAAGGGCATGTACCTCATAGAACTCCGCCAGCACAGGGATGTTGTAGCGCCAGTGGTCGGTGGAGGCGCCAAAGCCATGCACCAGCAGCAGGGCCGGCCGCTGGTCCGTGGGATCTAGTTGCCGGGGGCCTTCCTTAAGGCAATGGATCGGATGGCCATGGAAGCTCCAGCTCTGATTAATCGACATCCGTAGTTGAAGCTGGCTGCAAGGCTGGATCGATGCTAGGGAGCCCAGCCGATGCCCAGCTGTAGCTCAGGCGCAGCAGCAGCGGCGCCAGGAAGGTGGTGCCAATCACCATCAAGAGAATGCCGGCCTCCAGGGAAGGGGTGAGCAATCCAGCGGCACTACCTAAGCCCAGAAAAATCAGGCCCACCTCCCCCCGGGGCATCATCCCCAGGCCCACCACGAGGCGGTTAGTGGGTTGATCACTCAAAAAGCTCCAGCCGGTAACCAACTTGCCGGCAATCGCCACCACCAAGAGAAAAGCCGCCACCACCAGGCCACTGCGATTAGCCGGATCTACGGGGTTGAGCACCGACAGATCCATGGCCGTGCCGATCAGCACAAAGAAAATCGTGGCAAATAACGACACCAACGGTTTCACCGTTTCCTGAATCGCCTCGGTATGGCGCGAATTGCTGAGGATCAAACCGGCGGCAAAGGCGCCGAGGGCAGCCTCCAAACCGATGGCAGTGGCGGCAAAGCAGCACAAACAGAGCACCACAAAACTTGCCACCACCATTTCCCCAGGGGCCCTGAGCTGATCCACCAGGGCATCGAAGCAGGGGGTGGCCGTGCGGCTCAGGCCGATGGCCGCCACCACAAAAGCCGCCGCCGCCAGCAGCAGCTGCAGGATCGGCGCCCATTGCAAACCATCGCCACTGGCCAGGGCCACCACCACCGCCAGGATCACGATGCCGAGGATGTCGTCAAGCACGGCGGCACCGAGCACTATCTGCCCCTCCCGGCTGCGCAAGATGCCCAGCTCCCCAAAAACATTGGCGGTGATGCCAATGCTGGTGGCGGTCATGGAGGCCCCGGCAAACACTGCCGGAATCAGCTCCACATGGAAAAAACCAATCAAACCAAGGCTACCCAGGGCAAAAGGCAACACCACCCCAGCCAAGGCCACGCTGCTGGCCTGAACCCCCACGGCGATCAGCTCATCCAGCTCACTCTCGAGACCGGTGAGGAAAAGGAGCGCATAGAGGCCAATGCTGGCCACCGCCTGCAAAAAGGGGTAACTCTCGGCGGAAAGCTGCAACACCTGTTCAGGGCTCACCGCCCCCAGCCCACTAAACAACTGCACCAACCAAGGGGCGACGGCCACGCCACTTTCCGGCGGCACCACCAGATGCAGCCCAGACACGCCGATCAATACCCCAGCCAGCAATTCCCCCAGGATTGTGGGCAATTGCAAACGCACCAATAGCTCCGCCAACAGCCTTGCCGCCACGAAGATCAACAGGAAACGACCGGCCACCACCAGGGTCATGACCGCCTCCAGCCCGTGGCTGATGGCAAAAAGGGAGAGCGGCTGCAAACAGGGGCCCGTCAGATGCAGCCAAGTATCGCCAGTGGAGCCTTTGGTTGCCTTTACGTGTCCTTGGGGTCGTATCGCTACGGTTCAGCCAAATCGTTTCAACTAAGTAGAACCCCCGATGAGCCAACAACCCGCCGAATTCCTGTTGCCTACCCCCAGCTGCTACAGCGACCCCGAGCGCAACGGCCTCTCAGCCAACGATCTGTTCGACGGCATCACCGAACACCTGTTCTTCACCCTTGGCAAGCTGCCCGCCAACGCCAGCCGCCATGACCTCTACATGGCCCTCAGCTATGCGGTGCGCGACCGGCTGATGACCCGCTATCTGGCAGGCAATGAGGCCATACGCCAGCAGCCCAGCAAAACGGTGGCCTACCTCTCGGCGGAATTCCTGGTGGGTCCCCAGTTGGGCAACAACCTGGTGATGCTGGGGATCGAAGCGGCGGCGGCCGAGGCCGTGCTGCGCTTCAACGGCACCTTGATTGAAGATCTGTTTGAGGTGGAGGAGGAGCCAGGGCTGGGCAACGGTGGCCTCGGCCGCTTGGCCGCCTGCTACATGGAATCCCTGGCCAGCCTTGAGGTGCCGGCCGTGGGCTACGGCATCCGTTATGAGTTCGGCATTTTCGACCAGCTGATCCGCGATGGCTGGCAGGTGGAAATCACCGACAAGTGGCTGAAGGGGGGCTGGCCTTGGGAACTGAGCGATCCCGACCAGGCGATCTTCGTGGGTTTCGGCGGCCACAGCGAGGGTTACACCGATGAACACGGCAACTACCGCTGCCGCTGGATCCCCGCCGAATACGCCATTGGCATCCCCCATGACGTGCCGGTGCTGGGCCACAAGGTGAACACCTGCGATCGGCTGCGGCTCTGGCGGGCCACCGCCAGCGAAGCCTTCGACTTCTATTCCTTCAACATCGGCGACTACTACGGCGCCGTGGAAGAAAAGGTGGGTTCTGAAACCCTCACCAAGGTGCTCTATCCCAACGACGGCACCGATGAAGGGCGCCGCCTGCGGCTGAAGCAACAGCATTTCTTCGTGAGCTGCAGCCTCCAGGACATGCTGCGCAATCTGGAACTGCGGGGCCTACCGATCAGCGATTTCCATAAGCACTGGGCGGTGCAGCTGAATGACACCCACCCCGCCATCGCCGTGGCGGAACTGATGCGGCTGCTGATTGACGATAAGCAGCTGGACTGGGATCAGGCCTGGGACATCACCAGCCGCTCCTTGGCCTATACCAACCACACCCTGCTGCCGGAGGCCCTGGAGAAATGGGGACTGCCGCTGTTTGCCAGCCTGCTGCCCCGCCACCTGGAGCTTATCTATGAAATAAATCGGCGTTTCCTGAAACAGGCAAGGCTTAAGTACCCCGGCAACGATGCAATCCTGCGCAAACTCTCGATCATTGACGAGGATGGCCATAAGGCCGTGCGCATGGCCCACCTGGCCACGGTGGGTTCCCACCATGTGAATGGGGTGGCCCGCCTGCACAGCGATCTGGTGAAGAGCAGCCTGATGCCGGAATTTGCGGCGCTCTGGCCAGAGAAATTCACCAACATCACCAATGGCGTAACCCCCCGCCGCTGGCTGGCGCTCAGCAATCCCCTGCTGCGCCGCCTCTTGGATGAGTCCATCGGTGAGGGCTGGCTCCACAATCTGGATGAACTCAAAAAGCTGGAGCAATACCAAAACGACAGTGCCTTCCTGCAGCGCTGGGATCAAACCCGCCTGGAGGTGAAATGTCAGCTGGCCAGTTATATCCATAAGCACACCGGTGTGTTGGTGGATCCCGCCTCCCTGTTTGACGTGCAGGTGAAGCGCATCCATGAATACAAACGTCAGCACCTCAATGCCCTGCAGGTGATTGCCCAATACCTGCGCATCAAAAATGGCCAAGGCGACCATCTCGCCCCGCGCACGGTGATGTTTGGGGGTAAGGCAGCCCCGGGCTATTACATGGCGAAACTGATTATTCGTTTCATCAATGGCATCGCCGAAACAGTTAATTCAGATCCTGCGATGGACGGCCGCCTGCGGGTGGTATTCCTGCCGGATTACAACGTGAAGCTGGGCCAACGGGTCTACCCCGCCTCTGATCTTTCCGAGCAGATCTCCACGGCGGGCATGGAGGCCTCTGGCACGGGCAACATGAAATTCGCCATGAACGGCGCCCTCACCATCGGCACCCTTGATGGCGCCAATGTGGAAATCCGTGAACAGGTGGGGGCAGACAACTTCTTCCTGTTTGGTCGCACCACCCCAGAAATCGCTGAACTCCACCACAGTGGTTACCGCCCCTGGGAACAGCTGCAACAACTGCCGGAGCTAAGCGAAGCTCTGCAGCTGGTGGAACAGGGCTACTTCAGCAATGGCGACACCGATCTCTTCCGCCCCCTGGTGGATAACCTGCGCGGCAAGGATCCCTTCTTTGTGCTGGCCGACTTCAGGGACTACATGCGGGCCCAAGAAGAGGTGAGCCTGGCCTGGGCAGACCGCAGCCGCTGGAATCGCATGAGCCTGCTCAACAGCGCCCGCACTGGCTATTTCTCCTCCGACCGCTCAATCAGGGAGTACTGCGAAAAAATCTGGAAGGCCGAAGCCTTCCCGATAAAGCTGAGCAGCTCAGAGGGGACCCTTAAGGCAGATCAGGGGTCTGATGCAGCAGCCGGTTAAGGCGCAGCCGGTCCGCATTGAGGGGATCAGGGGCTAGCTCGCCGGCTAGCTCCTGGAACTTCTGTTCCACCGCCTCCGGCACCCGCACATCAAAAATGCGCTCCATCAGCACCTCAATTGAGAACAGATGGGCGTTGATATTCTCGAGATCCCCAAGGGCCTGCTGCAGGCTTTCCTCCTCGGCGCCCACCGCAGCGTCACCACCGGCCGGCAGCAGCGGCTGGGCAGCGGCGGCTGCATCCTGGGTTTTCTGAAGATCCTCCAGCACGCGACCCGCAAGGGTGCGGAAGGACTGCAATGCAGCCCAGTTCAATTCCTGCTGCTGACGCAAGCTTGGGTTTTCCCGGATCAAACGGTCATGTTCCCGGTAAAACCGCTGACAGTCAGGGCATTGGCAGGGCTCTTCGGGCACCGCGTTCCCCTAGTTAAGCAATGCCCATCATGGCACCCATTAGGCGGCTGCCCAGTCGTCCTCTGCTTCGCCTGAGCCCCTACAGGCGGGAAGCGGGATTTCGATACTGCTCACCACCTGGATCACATCCCGCAGGCGCATGGCATCAGCAAACCAGCCCATCGCCTGCTCCACGTCGCCGCGGCGCTCGGCGTCACTGGCCTGATCCTCGTGGGCATCAGCCATCAATGCCAACCAGCAGAGGCTGCGGGCCTGCACCACGGATAGGTCCAGGTCGGTGGGTTGACTGTCGGCAATGCGTTCACTCTCTTGCTGCACCAGCAGGCGCAGTCTCAGGTCGTGCAGCTGGGTCATGACTCCCTTGAAGCCACCCCTACGCTAGCGACAGTGGCCAAAATGCAACAGCCCACCACCTGTGGAGGTGGCGCAAAACCCCGATGCTGCTGAACTGATTCTGGCTCGATCCTGAATGCGGGCCTCTAAAAGCATGGGCGCAGCCCTTACACTCCCTCAATCAACTCAAGGCAAGCCCTGGGCCGCGGGATTCGGTTGACCGCATCCAGGCCACCCGCTTTGCGAGCCTTTCACTCAACGGGGCTGGCGGGACTCGAACCCACGACCTACGGTTTAGGAAACCGTCGCTCTATCCGGCTGAGCTACAGCCCCATGGGGGCCATTATTGCCCGCGGCTTACATTCAAAGCAGGAAAGCAGGCGAGGTGGTCGCGATCGGAGCTGCCTGCAGCTGCCGGTTGAGGAAAGTCCGGGCTCCCCAATGGCCAGGCTTGCTGGGTAATGCCCAGTGCGGGTGACCGTGAGGAGAGTGCCACAGAAACACACCGCCGATGGCCGGGGCTTGCCCTGTGCACAGGTAAGGGTGCAAGGGTGCGGTAAGAGCGCACCAGCAGCATCGAGAGGTGCTGGCTAGGTAAACCCCGGCTGGGAGCAAGGCCCAGGAACCATGGTTGGCCATTCACCGGTTCCGATTCAAGTGCGCCGCTCGAGGCCGTCGGTAACGGCGGTCCCAGATAGATGACTACCCCGGGCAGCGGTTCGCCCCTGACCCGGAACAGAACCCGGCTTATGTCCTGCTTTCCCCCCCTTTTAGACAGCGAGCGCAGCGGCGCCCTCAGCACCTTGCTTGAGGGGCTTGGCCTTAGCCCGCTTCCCGCCCAACTGGGGCCCATTGATGAGGCCCTGAGCCACACCAGTGCCGGGCTGGCCAAAAACCACGAACGCTTGGAATTTCTGGGCGATGCGGTGCTGCGGCTGGCCTGCGCCGAATTTCTGGAAGACCACTACCCGCACTTAAGCGTTGGTGAACGCTCCGGCCTGCGGGCCCAATTGGTGAGCGACCGCTGGCTGGGGGAATTGGCAGAAAAAATGCAGCTGGAACCGCTGATCCGGCGGGGCCGCAGCGCCAGCGGCGACCTGGCCGGTAGGGCCACGGTGCGGGCCGAATGCTGTGAAGCCCTGGTGGGGGGCATCTATGAGGCCTGGGGTGGGGCCGAGGGGGGCCTCAAGGTGGTGCGCCTCTGGCTCGATCCCCCCTGGGGCGAGAGCTGTGGGGAACTGCTCAGGGATCCGCACCGGCACAACTGGAAATCAGGGCTGCAGGAATGGAGCCAGGGGAGCTTGGGGGAACTGCCGCGCTACGAAAGCACTGAACAAAACAAGGAGCACGGCAGCCCCCGCCGCTATTTCAGCCAGGTATTCCTCAAGCAAAAGCTCTATGGCGAGGGCTGGGGCGCCTCCCGGCGGGACGCCGAACAACAGGCCGCCCAGGCGGCCCTGGCCCAGCTCAGACCGCCAGCTCGCTGAGGGTTTTCAGGGGCATCGTTACCAGCTTGTCCCAGTTGCCACCTTCAAACAGCACCGCCGCCCGTTGGCCACTGATGCGCTGCACAAAACCCTGGTAGCCGTTGTAGATCGAAGCGGGGTCTTGCACCCGCACGGAGCTGCCTGGAAGGATCATGGGGGCAACGGCCTGCGGGCCCTACTAAAACATTCCAGAAGATTAGCCAGCAATGACCGATGAATTCCTTGTGGTGGGCCAGGTGGTGTCAGCCCAGGGGCTGAAGGGCGAAGTGCGGGTGCTGCCTGCCACTGATTTCCCCAGCCGGCTCACGGAAGCTGGCCCCCGCTGGCTGCGGCTGCCCGGCCAGGCGCCGCGACAGTTAATGCTGCTGGGGGGCCGCCAGCTGCCGGGCCGCGATCTGTTTGTGCTGCGCTTTGAAACGATCAGCGATCGCACCGCCGCCGAAGCCCTGGTGCAATACGAATTGCTGGTAGATGCCGCAGACCGCCCCGAACTGGAGGAGGGCGAATTCCATGTGCTGGATCTCCAGGGCTTGGAGGTGCGGCTCAGCAGTGATGGCCCCTCGATCGCCACGGTGCTGGATCTGCACCACAGCGGCAACGACCTGCTGGAGATCGAACTGAGCAGCGACGGCCGCCGTTGCCTGGTGCCCTTTGTGGAAGCGATCGTGCCTGAGGTGCATCTGGCCGAGGGCTGGTTGCTGCTCACCCCCCCCAAGGGGCTGCTGGATTAACGGCTACCTGTCCAGTCCTGGAACCAACCGCGGCGCCAGAGCAGCCAGATCTGGAAACTCGCCACTAGGGCCATAAAACCAAGACAAAGCACATAGCCGTAGGGCCATTCCAATTCCGGCATGTTCCAGCGCGACTTGTCGGGGTTGAAATTCATCCCATAAACCCCGGCGATGAAGGTGAGAGGCACAAAGATGCTGGAAATGATTGTGAGCATCTTCATCACCTGGTTCATGCGGTTGCTGATGCTGGCCATGTAGCTGTCGGTAACACCATCACACTGGTGACGTAATAATTCCGCAGTTTCAAACAGCACATCCACATGGCTTTGCACCTCGCGAAAACCCCGCACTGCCCCCTTATCAAGCAGGCGATGGCTCTGGCGGATCAACACAATCAACTGACTGCGCAACGGCCAGATCATGCCCCGCACCTGCCGCAGGTTTGAGCGCACGTCGTAGGCCTTGCGCAGCACCTTCGGGGATGGGCGCCGCAGGGCGGCTTCCTCTAATTCATCCAGCTGCTCCGACATATCCTCCAGCAGCGGCAACACCTCATCAAGCACCTCATCCACCAAAAAAAACAGAATGTCGTCGATGTCTGAGGTGCAGGGCGGCGGCTGCAGCTGTTCCAGCCAATGGGTGAGTTCCGGGAAGGCCACGGGCCTAGGCACCTCCTCCACGGTGATCAGCACCTGGCTAAGTAACACCAAACCCACCTGTTCACTGATCAAACGATTGGCGCCACTGCCACTGAGCCGGTGCATCACGATCAACAGGGCCGAACCCAGGGCATCCACCCGGGTGCGCTGGGGCGCCTCCACCAGGGGCAACTGCATTGGTTCAGGCACCTCCAGCCGGGTGAGCACCTGCTGCAATACAGGCCGATCTCCGAGGCCCTTTAGCCGCACCCAAAGGGGACAGCCCTCTAGCAACAACTGCTCGAGGCCAGGCAGGTCAATGTTGTGGCGATGTTCCACCCCCCCGGGCCTGAACACCACCACCGACATGGACGTGGGCGCAATTCCCCCATGCACATACAACTGGCCAGGCAGGTCCCCAGGCCGTTCCGGCAAACGCCGTGATTTCAAAACACCACTGCTCAGCTGCAGCTGGCGACCCACAAGATTCGAGCCCAACTGCGACGTCACCCCCCGTTCCAAAGCAACGCCGGCAGGTGGACAACCGAACCTTAGGCCGCCCAGCCATTAAGGAAGAACTCGATACCATTCCCCCAACGTCAAGACTCATTCCATGGTTGCCACCCCCCTGGTGCCTGTAATTCTTTGCGGTGGCACTGGCACCCGCCTCTGGCCCCTGTCGCGGGCCAGTTACCCCAAGCAGTACTGGGCCCTGGCGGGGGAGCACACCCTGCTGCAACAAACCCAGGAACGCCTGGCCGGGATTACGGACCTACGGCCGCCGCTGCTGATCTGCAACGAAGACCATCGCTTCATCGTGGCGGAACAGATGCGCCAGATCTCGGTGGAACCGGCCGGGATCCTGCTGGAACCAATCGGCCGTAACACCGCCCCCGCCGTGGCCGTGGCGGCCCTACAGGCCACCGCCCGGGGGGAAGACCCGCTGCTGCTGGTGCTGGCCGCCGACCATGTGATCCGCGACCCCGCCACCTTTCGCAGCACCGTGGAGGCGGGCCGGGCCGCGGCGGAGGCGGGCCGCCTGGTGACCTTTGGGATCGTGCCCACCGCAGCGGAAACCGGCTACGGCTACATCGAAGCCGCCGAAGCGCTAGATCCAGCGGCGCCGGTGCCGATCGCCCGCTTTGTGGAAAAGCCCGACCGGGCCACCGCTGAAACCTTTCTGGCCAGTGGACGTTTCACCTGGAACAGCGGCATGTTTCTGTTTCGGGCCAGTGCGGTGCTGGCGGAAATGGAACGGCTGGTCCCCGAGGTTGTGAGCGGTTGCCGTTCCGCCCTCAATAACGACACCGCCGACCTTGATTTTCTGCGGCTGGAGCGGGAGGCCTTTGCCAGCTGTCCAAGCCTGGCCATTGATGTGGCCGTGATGGAAAAAACGCAGCTGGGCTGCGTGCTGCCCCTGCAGGCCGGCTGGAGTGATGTGGGCAGTTGGGGGGCCCTCTGGGAAACCTCAGACCAGGACGCCAACGGCAATGTGCTGCGCGGTCGGGTGATCAGCGAAGGGGCCCGCAATTGCTACCTGCGCAGCGAGCACCGGCTGGTGGTGGGCCTCGGGGTGGAAGATCTGGTGGTGGTGGAAACCGATGACGCCGTACTGGTGGCCCACCGGGACCGGGCCCAGGAAGTTAAGAAGATTGTGAACCAATTGCAGGCCAGTAAGGCGCCGGAAGGGGAAGCCCACCGGCGCATCTATCGCCCCTGGGGCCATTACGACGGCATCGTTGAAGGCCCCCGCTGGCAGGTTAAGAAGATCCAGGTGAAACCCGGCGCCGCCCTATCGCTACAGATGCACCACCACCGGGCCGAACACTGGATCGTGGTGCGTGGCACCGCCATCGTTGAAAAGGATGGCCAAGAGCTGTTGGTGGGGGAAAACCAGAGCACTTACATCCCCCTCGGCGCCCAGCACCGCCTGCGCAACCCCGGCAAGATCCCCCTCGAGATGATCGAGGTGCAAAGCGGCGCCTACCTGGGGGAAGACGACATCGTGCGCTTCCAGGACAACTACGGCCGCAGTGAAAAGGCAGATCTGCCAGCCCCAGCCGCTATTCCACGGTGACGCTCTTGGCGAGGTTGCGCGGTTGGTCCACATCCAGGCCCCGGTGGGCGGCGATGTGATAGCTGAGCAATTGCATCGGAATCAGGGTGAGCAACGGCGAGAGCAACTCATCCACCACCGGCACCGGCAGCAGCACATCAAAGATCTCCGTATCGGGGCCTTCGGGGGCAACGCCGATCAGGCGGGCATCGCGGGCCTTGGCCTCCTGGGCATTGGAAAGCACCTTGTCAAAAACCCTGCCAGGCATTGCCACGCTCACCACCGGCACCCGGGCATCAAGCAGGGCGATGGGGCCGTGTTTCATCTCGCCGGCGGGGTAGCCCTCCGCATGGATGTAGCTGATCTCCTTGAGCTTGAGCGCCCCCTCCAGGGCAATTGGGTAGTTGATGCCCCGGCCCAGATAGATCACGTCTTGGGTGTCGGCAAACTCATGGGCTAAGGCGGCGCAGCGCAGATCCAAGCGATCAATCAGGGTTTGCAGCTGGGCCGGCAGGGCCCGCAGCTGGGCCACCAGGCCATGCAGCTCACTGCGGCTGCGGCTACCGCGCAGTTCCGCCAGGCGAATGGCGAGGCCGTAGAAAGCCAACAGCTGGCCGAGGAAGGTTTTAGTGGCGGCCACCCCCACCTCCACGCCGGCTTCGATGTCGATCAACTGGGGCACCAGCCGCCCCAGGGAACTTTCCGGCCGATTGGTGATCCCCAGCAGCCGGGCCCGGTAGGCGGGATCGCCGTGGTCGGCGCGGCGTTGCTGCTCCATGGCCAGGGCCGCCAGGGTGTCTGCCGTTTCGCCCGACTGGGTTACCCCCACGGTGAGGGTGTCTGGCCCCAACGGCGGCGGCCCATAGCGAAACTCACTGGCGTAATAAACGCTGGTGGGCACCCCGGCCAGCTGCTCCAGCAGGTAGGCCCCCACCAGGGCGGCATGGCGACTGGTGCCACAGGCGAGCACCTGGATCCGCTGCAAACCCTCCAGCAGCGCAGCTTCTACCGGCAAGGCCACTAGAGGATCATCCGGGCCGCCCTCGGGAAAGTGGCGGGCCAACCAACGGGCGGCGGTTTCCGGCTGCTCGTGGATTTCCTTGAGCATGAAATGGCGGAAGCTGCGCTTGTCCGCCACGTGGTCAGTGCCCTTCAGCTGGGTGGGCAGCCGTTGTTGCCGCTCACCGGCAGCGTTGTAGAGCTCAATGCCCAGGGGGCCCAACAGGGCCACCTCGCCGTCCTCCAGGGGCAGGATCGTGCGGGTGACCCCCGCCAGGGCCGGCGTATCGCTGGCGCAGATGAATTCACCCTCGCCAAAACCGATCAGCAATGGTGCCTGCTTGCGGGCCACCACCAGGGCCTCGGGGCACTGGGCCCAGAGCACCGCCAGGGCATAGGCCCCCTCCAGCTGGGGGAGGGTGCGCTGCAGGGCCAGCAGCAGGGTGGCGCCAGTGGCAGCGGCCCCGGCCGCCGTGAGCGCCTTCAGCTCCTTACTAAGCAGATGGGGGATCACCTCCGTGTCGGTATCCGAGAGGAACTGCACCCCCTCCGCCTGGAGCTGCTCCCGCAACAGGCGATGGTTTTCGATGATGCCGTTCTGCACCACCGCCACCTCACGGCCAGCGTCGAGGTGGGGATGGGCGTTGCGTTCCTCCGGCTTGCCGTGGGTGGCCCAACGGGTGTGGCCGATGCCGCAATGGCCAGGGGCCCCCTCCCGCTCCACCCGGGCCGTGAGGTTGAGGAGTTTGCCCTCAGCCCGCACACAGGTGAGCCCACCGGCCTCCACCGTGGCCACCCCGGCGGAGTCGTAGCCGCGGTATTCCAGCTGGCGCAAGCCATCCAGCAACAGGGGGGCGGCATCCCGGGTCCCGATCACCGCAACGATGCCGCACATGCAAGAACAGACGAAAAAAAGCCCGGCGGGGCCGGGCTGAGCTTACGGAAGCCGTGAAGAGCAAAGCTTGGGGGCAAAGCCACCCCCGGTGCATGGGCCTCAGTAGGCCAGACCCATGCTGCGGCTGGTCTCGTCGCCGAGGTAGACGCGGATGCTGAGGAAGTCGGTGGGGCAAGCCGTTTCGCAACGCTTACAACCCACACAATCTTCCGTGCGTGGAGATGAGGCGATCTGGCTGGCCTTGCAGCCATCCCAGGGAACCATCTCGAGCACATCGAGGGGACACGCCCGCACGCACTGGGTGCAGCCGATGCAGGTGTCGTAGATCTTGACGGAATGGGACATGCCCTGGCCGAAAGCGAACGCCGTGCCGCAAAGTTACCCGCAGCAGCACCGCCGAACGCATCTGAACGGAAGCCCGTCACCCTTGTTAACGACCTGCGGGCCAGCCCGTAGGATGCCCCCCGCCAAGTAAGCCACGGCCATGTCCCAGGAAGCAACACTCGAAAAAGTGCGTTCCATCGTCGCTGAGCAGCTCAGCGTTGATGCCGCCGAAGTGAAACCCGAATCCCACTTCCAGAACGACCTGGGCGCCGATTCCCTCGACACCGTGGAACTGGTGATGGCCCTGGAAGAGGCCTTCGACATCGAAATCCCCGACGAAGCCGCCGAGGGCATCACCACCGTGGGTGACGCCGTGAACTACATAGAAGAAAAGAAAGTCTGATCGGCCCGTTTCGAATGCCCCAACGCCATGGCTGAGTCTTCCTGCCGAGTGGTGATCACGGGTCTTGGCGCCGTGACACCCATCGGTAACACCGTTGCTGACTACTGGACCGGGCTTAGCCAGGGAACCAATGGGGTGGCGCCCATCACCCTGTTTGATGCCAGTCAGCACGCCTGCCGTTTCGCCGCCGAGGTGAAGCACTTCGACCCCAGTGGTTTCCTTGACCCCAAGGAAGCCAAACGCTGGGATCGCTTTTCCCAGTTCGGGGTGGTCGCCGCCAAACAGGCGCTGGCCGATAGCGGCCTTGAGATCACCGATGCCAACCGCCAACGGGTGGGCGTGATCATCGGGGCCGGGGTGGGCGGTCTGCTCACCATGGAAACCCAGGCCCATGTGCTGAACGCCAAGGGGCCGGGACGGGTGAGCCCGTTCACGGTGCCGATGATGATTCCGAACATGGCCTCCGGCCTGGCGGCCATCGCCCTCGGCGCCCAGGGCCCCAGTTCCGCCGTGGCCACCGCCTGTGCCGCCGGCTCCAATGCCATTGGCGATGCCTTCCGCTTGATCCAGCACGGCTATGCCGATGCGATGGTCTGCGGTGGCGCCGAAGGGGCGATCACCCCCCTTGGCGTGGCGGGCTTTGCCAGTGCCAAGGCCCTCTCCTTCCGCAATGACGACCCGGCCACGGCCAGCCGCCCCTTCGACGCCGAACGGGATGGTTTCGTGATCGGCGAAGGCGCCGGCATCCTGGTGCTGGAAAGCCTGGAATCAGCCCAGGCGCGCGGGGCTGAGATCCTTGGGGAGATCGTGGGTTATGGCATGACCTGTGATGCCCACCACATCACCTCTCCGATCCCCGGTGGCATCGGTGGGGCCAGGGCCATGGCCTTGGCCCTCCAGGACGGCAGGCTCAACCCTGAAGACGTGGACTATGTGAATGCCCACGGCACCAGCACCCAGGCCAACGACAGCAACGAAACCGCGGCAATCAAAACCGCCCTCGGCGCACGGGCCCATCACATTGCGGTGAGCTCCACCAAGTCGATGACCGGTCACCTGCTGGGGGGCAGCGGCGGCATTGAAGCCGTGGCCTGCACCCTGGCAATCCGCCACGGCTTAATTCCGCCCACAATCAACTACCAAAATCCAGATCCAGCCTGTGACCTGGATGTCGTGCCTAACCGGGCCCGAGAACAGACAATTGACTGTGCCCTTTCCAACTCGTTTGGATTCGGCGGCCACAATGTCTGCTTGGCCTTCCGGCGCTTCGTCTAGATAGCCCTCCTCCCCGAACGTTTCCACCCCAGAAACCCATGCTTGCCGCACCTGCTTCCGTCGACACGCTCTGCGTCAACAGCATCCGCTTTCTGGCGGTGGATGCCATCAATAAATCAAATTCCGGCCACCCCGGGCTGCCGATGGGCTGCGCCCCCATGGCCTATGCCCTGTGGGACCGGATCCTCAGCCATAACCCGAAGAATCCCCAGTGGTTCAACCGCGACCGCTTTGTGCTTTCGGCCGGCCACGGTTGCATGCTGCTGTACGCGCTGCTGCACCTGAGCGGCTACGACTCGGTAACGCTCGAAGACATCAAGCAGTTCCGCCAATGGGGCTCCCACACCCCTGGCCACCCCGAAACCTTTGAAACCGCCGGGGTGGAAGTGACCACCGGACCTCTTGGCGCCGGCATCTCCAGCGCCGTGGGTTTGGCGATCGCCGAAGCTCACCTGGCCGCCAAGTACAACAAGCCCGACGCAAAGCTCGTTGATCACTACACCTACGTGATCATGGGCGATGGCTGTAACCAGGAAGGGGTGGCCTCCGAGGCCTGCTCCCTGGCCGGCCACCTGGGCCTGGGCAAGCTCATTGCCCTCTACGACGACAACCACATCACCATCGACGGAAACACTGATGTTTCCTTCACTGAGGATGTGCTGAAGCGCTACGAGGCCTATGGCTGGCACGTGCAGCATGTGGCCGATGGCAACACCGATGTGGAGGGCATCGCCCGGGCGATTGAGGCCGCCAAGGCCGTTACCGACAAGCCCAGCTTGATCAAGGTGACCACCACGATCGGTTACGGCTCCCCCAACAAATCCAACACCGCTGGGGTGCACGGTGCCGCCCTCGGCGCCGAAGAAGCGGCCCTCACCCGCAAGGCCCTCGACTGGCCCTACGCCGAATTTGAAGTGCCCCAAGGGGCCTACGACCACTGGCGCCAAGCCGTGGAGCGCGGTGCAGCTGCCGAAGCCGCCTGGAACGAAACCCTGGCCACCTATCGCACTAATTACCCCAGTGAAGCGGCTCAATTTGAGCGCCAACTGCGCGGTGAACTGCCCCAGGGCTGGGATGCAAACCTGCCGGCTTACACCGCGGCAGATAAGGGTCTGGCGACCCGGATGCATTCCTACAACTGCCTAAACGCGATCGCTCCAAACCTGCCCGAGCTGATCGGTGGTTCCGCCGACCTCACCCACTCCAACCTCACCGACATCAAGGGTGAAAAGGGTTTCCAGAAGGGTCTGGAAGCCAACCGCTACCTGCACTTCGGGGTGCGTGAGCACGCCATGGCCTCGATCCTCAACGGCCTCGCCTACCACGGCAGCGGCCTGGTGCCCTACGGCGGCACCTTCGCCGTGTTCGCCGGCTACATGGTGGGCGCCATGCGGCTTTCGGCCCTGAGTGAACTGGGGGTGATTTATGTGCTCACCCACGACTCGATTGGCCTGGGCGAAGACGGCCCCACCCACCAACCGATCGAAACCCTGGCCAGCCTGCGGGCGATGCCAAACATGCTGGTGATCCGCCCCGGCGACGGCAACGAAACCAGTGGTGCTTATCAGGTGGCCGTGGCCAACCGCAAGCGCCCCACCGTGCTGTTCCTCAGCCGCCAGGCCATGGCCAACCAGGCCAACTCCAGCGCCGCCGCCGTCGCCAAGGGTGGTTACATCCTCGAAGACAGCAATGGCACACCCGAGCTGATCCTGATCGGCACCGGCACCGAGCTGGAACTCTGCACCAAGGCCGCCGCCCTACTGCGCGCCGAAGGCAAAAACGTGCGGGTGGTTTCGATACCCTGCGTGGAGCTATTTGAAGAACAGGACGCCGCCTACCGCGAATCAGTGCTGCCCGCCGCCGTGCGCAAGCGCCTGGTGGTGGAAGCTTCCAGTTCCTTCGGCTGGCACAAGTACACCGGTCTCGATGGCGACAGCATCTCCATCGACCGCTTCGGTGCTTCCGCCCCCGGCCCCGTCTGCCTAGAGAAGTTTGGCTTCA